>Ga0164295_10000204_pt1 | contig 49869 bp, 45 predicted proteins | sample GEODES006metaG_FD_111798 | JGI IMG/M metagenome (GOLD analysis project Ga0164295, IMG submission 111798) | Oligotrophic lake water microbial communities from Sparkling Lake, Wisconsin, USA - GEODES006 metaG | ecosystem: Environmental > Aquatic > Freshwater > Lake | place: USA: Sparkling Lake...
GGAGTTTCGGCTAATTCAGGAATAAGAAATACATTAAAAGAAGCGGAATCAAAATACGGATGGCAAACGTTTATTCCAAAATTTGAATACACAACAGACAACGCTGCAATGATTGGAATTGTGGGTTATTATAATTTTTTAGAAGAAAATTTCAGTACATCTGATGTGGTCTCTAAAGCAAGAATTGAATTTTAAAGCTATGCAATTATTCTATAATTCCGAAATAAAATCTGGTGATAAAACGTTTACTTTTGATAAAGAAGAAAGCAAACATATTATTAAAGTATTACGAAAACAAGAAGGTCATAAAATACACATTACTAATGGTTTAGGTTTTTTATTTATATCTGAAATAGTTTTAGGTTTAGAAAAAAAATGTGAAGTTAAAATCAACGAAGAACGTTTTTTTAAACCCACTAATTTTTACACACATATTGCTGTTGCTCCTACCAAAATGCTCGACAGAATAGAATGGTTTTTAGAGAAAGCTACCGAGATTGGTATTCATGAAATTACGCCAATTATTTGCGAACATTCAGAACGAAAAATCTATAAAACAGACAGAGCGGAAAAAATCATTCAAGCAGCAACAAAACAATCTAATCAGTATTACCTACCAAAAATAAACGAAGCCATTACTTTAAACGAATTTCTTAAAAAAAATCATTCTGGTCAAAAATTTATTGCCCATTGTGAAGAAACCGAAAAAAAATCTTTTGCTAACGAAATTATAAAAGATAATCCTGTTACTATATTAATTGGACCTGAAGGTGATTTTTCTTCAAAAGAAATCAACTTAGCTGTTGAAAATGAATTTATTCCTGTAACTTTGGGGAACACAAGATTAAGAACGGAAACTGCGGCTTTAGTCGCTTGTCATACAATTGTAATTCAAAATGAATAAATTTTTAACTTTTGGAATTTTAGTATTTTGCAACTTGGGATTTTCCCAAGATATTGCTGTTTTAAAATATTCTGGCGGAGGAGATTGGTATGCCAATCCTACCTCTTTACCTAATTTGGTAAAGTTTTGTAATCAAAATATCAACACAAAATTGAACCCTAAAGTCAATTCCGTTGATGTGGGAAGTGCTGAATTATTCTTATATCCTTTTGTTCATATGACGGGTCACGGAAATGTAGTTTTCAGCAACAACGATATTCAAAATCTTCAAAATTATTTAAATTCTGGTGGTTTTTTACATATTGATGATAATTATGGTATGGATGAATTTATTAGAAAAGAAATAAAAAAACTTTTTCCAAATACTGCTTTAGTTGAAATTCCTAAAACACATCCTATTTTCCAATCGCCATATTCTTTTCCAAATGGATTACCAAAAATTCACGAACACGATAACAAACAATCGCAAGCTTATGGGATTTTTATTGAAAATAGATTGGCACTTTTATACACTTTCGAGTGCGATTTAGGAGACGGTTGGGAAAACCAAGAAGTACACAACGACCCAGCAAACGTTAGGGAAAAAGCACTTAAAATGGGTGCAAATATTATAAATTATGTGTTTTCTAACTAATTTTTCTATACATTTGTAAGAGCAAGAATTCCATTCAAAATCTGAGTTGGAAAAACAAATATTTTTTTAACATGCAAAAAATTCCAAGTGTAGACTTACGTGATTTTCTGTCGGAAGACCCGATAAGGAAACAAAAATTTGTAAATGAAATCGGAAAAGCCTACGAAGAAATTGGTTTCGTTGCGTTAAAAGGTCACTTTTTAGATGACAAATTAGTTGAAAATTTGTACAGCGAAGTTAAAAATTTCTTCACTCTACCTATTGAAACCAAAGAAAAATATGAAATTCCTGGTATCGGAGGACAAAGAGGCTATGTGTCTTTTGGAAAAGAACATGCAAAAGGTCGTTCCGCTGGAGATTTAAAAGAATTTTGGCACTTTGGTCAATATGTAAATTCGAATTCAAAATATGCTAATGAATACCCTGAAAATGTAACAGTGTCTGAATTACCCAATTTTAATAATACAGGTAAAGAAGCATATCAAATGTTAGAAAAAACAGGAATCTATGTACTTCGCGCTTTAGCGTTATTTATAGGATTAGATGAATTTTATTTTGATGCTTACATTTCTGAAGGTAATAGTATATTAAGACCTATTCATTACCCACCAATAACTGACGAACCTAAAGATGGTGCCGTTCGTGCGGCAGCTCATGGAGATATCAATCTAATCACTTTATTAATGGGTGCTCAAGGAAAAGGACTTCAGGTTCAAAACCACGAGGGACAATGGATTGATGCAATGGCACAACCGGATGAATTAATGATAAATGTTGGAGATATGTTATCTCGTCATACCAATAACCGATTGAAATCTACGATTCACCAAGTGGTAAATCCACCAAGAGAATTATGGGGAACTTCAAGATATTCTATTCCTTTTTTCATGCATCCTGTCAGTGATATGAAATTAAATTGTTTACCAGAATGTATCGATGAAAATCATCCAAAATTATATGAAGATATAAATGCTGGGGATTTTTTACATGAAAGATTAGTAGAATTAGGATTAATTAAAAAATAAAAAAATCAGATTTAATTCGCATTTCGCTCTGCGAATCTGTATGATCTGCGTACTAAAAAATGGATTTACAAGAACAACTAAAAAACCTTTTTCCAGACCATATTCCTTCAAATGAACCAGAAGTTAGTCAGGAAATTGCACATGTATTATACGTTCAGAAAGAACCTATGATTTGTAAATATGAAAAACGAAAAGGAAAAGCTACAACTATTATTGAAGGTTACGAAGGATCGGACGAAGATTTCAAAGTTCTTGCTAAAGAAATCAAAACAAAATTAAGTGTGGGTGGTAGTTTTAAAGATGGTGCGATTATCCTTCAAGGCGATTACAGAGATAAAATAATGAAAATGCTTCAAGATAAAGGCTTCAATACAAAACGTGTGGGAGGATAAAAGTATATTCCGTTAACAATTTTAGTGTTCAGTTAAATACAATCATGATAAAATCATCAGAATTAATATTAAATCCAGACGGAAGTGTTTATCATCTAAATTTAAAACCTGAATATATTGCTAATGATATTATTTTTGTTGGCGATCCTGAGCGAGTGTCTAAAATTACACAACATTTTGAAACTATAGAATTTTCAAAACAGAAAAGAGAATTTAAAACCGAAACCGGAAATTATAAAGGAAAACGTTTAACAGTTCAATCAACAGGAATTGGTCCTGACAATATTGACATAGTCATGAACGAAATAGATGCCTTAGTTAATATCGATTTAAACAAAAAAGTACTTAAACCAAAACATACCACTTTAAACATTATTCGAATTGGAACTTCTGGTTCTTTACAAGCTGAAATTCCTGTGGATAGTTGGGTAATGAGCAAATATGCCATTGGTTTGGACAACATGCTTCGCTCCTATTTAATTGAAGAACATACTGATTCAGAATTAGAAGATGCTTTTATTTTACACACCAATTGGGATATTAGAAAAGGTAGACCAACTGTGGTATCGTGTGATGAAACATTAGAAAACAAATTCTATTCAGAAAAATTTCATAAAGGATTTACAGGAACAGTTGGAGGATTTTACGGACCTCAAGGCAGAATAGTTCGCTTAAATATTCAGGATCCTGAATTAAATCATAAAATGGATACGTTTAACTATAACGGAATATGCATAACTAATTTAGAAATGGAAACGGCTGCAATTTATGGCTTAGGTAAATTATTAGGTCATAATTGTTTGTCATTAAATGCCATTATTGCAAACAGAGCGGTAGGCGAATTTAGTTCGAACCCAGAAAAAACGGTGAATGAGTTAATTGCATATACTTTAGATAAATTGGTAGAATAAAACAACACAGATTAAAGAAATTTTAATAATTAGTGTAATTTTTCAAATCAGTGTTTTAAAAAATAATTAAGTAAACCCTTAAACCCAATATCCAAAACCTTACACCCAAAATATGAAAGAAGTAAAAATAGTTGGCGTTCCCGAACATTTTAATTTACCATGGCACATGTGTATTGAAAATGGTGAATTTCATGAAGCTGGAATCGATTTACAGTGGACAGATGTACCTGAAGGAACAGGAAAAATGTGTCAAATGCTTCGTGCTAATGAAACGGATATTGCCATTATTTTAACTGAAGGAATTATTAAGGATCTAAATGAAAATCAACACAGCAGTATAATACAAATTTTCGTAAAATCACCCTTAATATGGGGAATTCATGTAGATGGAAAAGCTGAATATAATTCGGTTGCTGATTTAGAAAATAAAGTTTCTGCCATAAGCAGAATGGGTTCTGGCTCTCATTTAATGAGCATTGTAAATGCTGAAAAAAATAATTGGAATACAAATAATATCCCTTTTGAAGTTGTTAATAATTTAGATGGCGCAGTAGCAAGTTTTTCTGAAGGAAAATCAGATTATTTTATGTGGGAAAAATACACCACAAAACCTTTGGTAGACAATGGAACTTTTAAACGTGTGGGCGAATGTCCTACCCCTTGGCCGTGTTTTGTAATTGCGGTTAGAAATGAATTTTTAGCAGAAAACGAATCTGTGATGGCTTTAATTTTAGAAATAATAAACGCTACAACAGAAGAATTCAAATACATTCCAAGCATCGATAGAACACTTGCAACAAGATATCATCAAAAATTAGAAGATATCCAACAATGGTTGCAACAAACACAGTGGAGTCAGAAAAATTTAGATGAAAAAACCTATCAAATTGTTCAAAATAAACTGTTTGATTTAGCTATTATTTCTAATAAAGTAGCCTTCAATCAACTTGTTAAAAACCTATAAAAAGAGGTTTCAATTTATGTTATTGCTACATTTTTAACTACTTTTGAATGCAAAACAAAATCGAATTTCCGAAATATAAAAATGACATTTTTTCTAAAATCTTTTTTTGATAAAATATCCGTTTGGCTTATTTCAAATAAGCTTAGAGAAAATAGTATATTATTTGTTTTATCTTTTTTAATTAGCATTCCTGTCTTTATTTATTTTAGAAAAAATATTTATTATTTTGATGCAGAAATACCTTACGATAAAATTTCAGTTTTTATTTTTCTTTTAACTGTATTTATGCTAATTTTAAAATGGTTACGTAAAAAAATCATATATTCAATTTTAGTTTATTTTCTCATTTTTACGATAGCCTCTGTACAGGGAAACTATGCTTTATTTCAAGTAGTAACAGCATATAAAATCACTTTTTTAAGTGATGAAATGCAAAAAGAAGAAACTTATTTAGAACAAAAAACATTAAAACCATTTCCAAATAAAACTCGGGTATATAAAAGTGTGGATTTTTCCAGTTCAAAAGTTAGAAATTTTGCATTATATGCAGTTAATACTCATTTTAAAGACACACCAAATTATCCGATTAATAGAAAACTGATTCAATATTTTGCGGTTTTTAAAGAAGTAAATCGCAGATGGAATTATGTAAATGATCCAAAAGGACAAGAATATTTTGCAAGTGGTAGCGAGAGTTTATTATATTTTTCAGGTGATTGCGATGATCATGCCATTTTAATGTGTGCGGCAATAAAATCTATTGGTGGAAGTATGCGACTAATACATACAGGAAAACACATGTATCCAGAAGTTTTAATAGGAAATGAAAAAGAATTAGAAACCGCCATGTATCTAATTAGTAATGAGCTTTTTAAAGATATTTCAAAAGGTAGAACAATTTATTTTCATCGTGATGAAAAAGGAAAAATTTGGTTAAATTTAGATTATACCGCACATTATCCTGGTGGGCCCTTTTTAGGTGAAGAAGTGTTAAGTATTTTAGATTTACAACAACCTAAACTTACCAATCAATCTGGTTTTTTCCAATAGATTTTAAAAACGTATTGGTTTGGCTAAAATGCTTATTTCCAAACCAAAATCCTCTATTAGCACTTAATGGTGATGGATGGCCACACTCTAAAACAAGATGTTTTTCTCTATTTATTTTAATTCCTTTTTTTTGTGCAAAACTTCCCCAAAGTAAAAAAACAATGTTTTCGCAATTATTTGATATATAATCAATCAAGCTATTTGTAAAAACATTCCACTTTAAGTGTTTGTGACTATTCGCTTCGTCTTTTCTAACCGTTAAACTAGCATTCAATAGAAGTATGCCTTGTTGTGCCCAACGCTCTAAATTACCATTTGTTGGTAAAAATATCGAATCAAAATCAGAATTAATTTCTGCAAAAATATTTTTTAATGAAGGTGGAATTTTAATACCTTCATTTACCGAAAAACATAAACCATTTGCTTCTCCATCTCCGTGATAAGGATCTTGACCAATAATTACCACTTTTAAATCATTCAAATTACATTTTTCAAAAGCATTAAAAATTAAATGTTTTGGAGGAAAACAAACGGAAGTTTCATATTCGTTTTCAACATTTGAAATTAGTTTTAAAAAATAATCTTTTTGAATTTCTACTTCAAAAAATGATTTCCAAGAAAAATCAATATTATCATAGAGCATATTTATTGTTTTTACAAATATAAAACTTTATCTTTTGTAACTTTGCAAATATTCTAGGAATTTAAAAATGATTTCAATTACCGAAAAAACACTAAAAGATTTAGAGTTTCATACTATTTTACAGACCATTTCTGAGCGTTGTAACACAGAAATTGGAATGGAAAAAGCACTACAAATTCAGCCTTTCAAAGATAAAGAAATATTGTTTTCAGAATTGGCATATACCAATGAATATGTAGCTTCTTTTAGCAATAACAATGCTTTACCAAATCATGGGTTTGAGACCGTTACTACTGATTTGAAATTATTAGCTATTGAAGATAGTTTCTTGGAGTTAATAGCTATTAAAAAAATATTAGATTTAAGTAAATCTACCAATGAATATTTAAAATTTTTAAAGAAATTTTCGGATTATTATCCAGAATTATTTAAAAAATCTGCTCAAATTGAATTTACGCCAATTATTACGAAATCTATTGAAGAAATTGTAAATAAATTTGGAGAAATTAAAGATGATGCTTCACCCGATTTAGTAAACATTAGAAGAAGTATTAATGTGGTTCGAGGTAAAATCAACCAAAGTTTTGGAATGGCGTTATCGCACTTTAATTCACTTGGTTATTTAGATGACATTAAGGAAACAGTTGTTGATAATCGTAGGGTATTGGCAGTTCAAGCGATGTATCGAAAGAAAGTCAAAGGGTCTATTTTAGGAAATTCTAAAACAGGGAGTATTGCTTACATTGAACCTGAAACTACATTAAAATATTCTCGAGAATTAAATGTATTAGAGTTTGAAGAACGGGAAGAAATTATGCGGATTTTACGTATGCTTTCTGCAACAATTAGACCCTATAAACCCTTAATTTCTCAATATCAGGATTTTCTTTCTGATATGGATTTAATTGCAGCAAAAGCAAAATACGCCAACAGAATTAACGGAATACTTCCAAAAATTAATACTGAAAAGCGCTTGTTTTTTAGAGAGGCCTTCCATCCTATTCTACTTTTAAATAACAAATTAGAAAACAAACCTACTTTTCCACAAACCATAGAGCTAGAAAGCAATAATCGTATTATTGTAATTTCAGGTCCTAATGCAGGGGGAAAAACCATTTCTTTAAAAACTATTGGTTTACTACAATTGATGTTACAATGCGGGATGCTAATTCCAGTTCACGAACGTAGTGAAACGTTTTTATTTGATAGAATTTTAACAGATATTGGCGACAACCAATCCATTGAAAATCATTTGAGTACCTATAGTTATCGTTTGAAGAATATGAATTATTTCTTAAAAAAATGTAACGACAAAACTTTATTTTTAATTGACGAATTTGGTACAGGTTCTGATCCTGAATTGGGTGGTGCTTTGGCAGAAATTTTCTTAGAAGAATTTTACGACCGAGAAGCCTACGGAATTATCACCACACATTATACCAACTTAAAAATATTAGCCAACGAATTGCCTTTTGCTAGTAATGCCAATATGTTATTTGATGAAAAGTCACTAGAACCAATGTATAAATTACATTTGGGTCAGCCAGGAAGTTCGTTTACGTTTGAAGTGGCTCAGAAAAATGGAATTCCTTATGGTTTAATTAATCGTGCGAAAAAGAAAATTGAAAATACAAAAGTACGATTTGATAAAACCATTGCTACTTTACAAAAAGAGCGCTCGAAAATGGAAAAAACGTCTGTTTCCTTAAAAGAAGAAGAAACCAAAGCGCGTGAAGAAAGCAAGAAAATGGAATCCATAAATAGTAAAATTCAGGATAAACTAGAACGGTATCAGGAATTGTACGACGCCAATCAGCGTTTGATTTATATGGGACAAAAAATTGATGATATTGCCGAAAAATACTTTAATAATAAAGACAAAAAAACCTTAATTGGAGAATTATTAAAAGTAGTTGAAATTGAAAATTCGAAACGAAAAAAAATATCTGCTAAAGAGAAAAAAATCAAAGAAGTTGTTGTGAAACAAGTAATTGCTGAAGTAAACGTAAAAGTAGAAGAAATTCGTACCGAAAAAAAGGAAAATAAAATCAAAGCCAACTTGATTCCTGAGATACCTGTTGTAGTTTTAAAAGTTGGTGATAGAGTTCGAATGAAAGATGGAAAAGCTATCGGAACCATTGAGAAAATTGAAAAAAATAAAGTTTCTGTGAACTACGGCGTGTTTATCTCTAAAACAAATTTAGAAAGTTTAGAATATGTTCAACCAAGTTAATGTGGCAGTTTTTGGTTTAATTTACCTAAAGATCAACTAATAAAGACTTTCGCCGTTTAAATCCGTAGTCAATACATCGCTCATATAATTGAAAAAAGGTCGCATTGCTGCAAAAGTAGCGAGTACTTCTTCCTTAAAATTTGGCGATAAAACGTCTTTGTTTGTAAATTTTCTGGTTAATAAAAACTGCTTTTTTCTAATTAAATCAATATCTGGATGTGTTTTATCGAAATTTTTTGGAGCGGTTTTTAATTCTTCTCCTTCCAAAGTTCCAAACATTTTTTTAAATGTTGCATCTGCGATAATTTTCCTTAAATCAGAGGCATCCAATTCTAATTCTTTTCTAAATCGCAATAAATCTTCGTTATTGGGTGCCCAAAATCCGCCACCAACAAAGCTCGCTTCATTTTCAATATGTAAATACATACCACCACGAAGCATCGGTTTTGTTCTAGAAAATCCAACAGAAAAATGATTTTTATAAGGCAATTTATCTTTAGAAAAACGTACATCTCTATAAATTCTAAACACTTGCATTTTTTCTAAACTATCTATTTTTTCCAAATCGGTAAAGACTTCTGTAAAAAAAGCTTTTGCCAAATTGTTTTCGGTTTCAAAGCTTTTTTTATTTTCGGTAAACCAATCGCGATTGTTGTTTTTAGTAAGTAAATCTAAAAATTCAAAAGTTGATTTTGTTAGCATAAGTAGTTATTAAAATTAAATTGAATCATTTAGTTTACTGTTTTTGTAACTAAAGGCAAAATAAATTACCAATCCAATAACCAACCAAACGCCAAACCACATCCAATTAGAAACCGCCATTCCTGTTAATAAATAACAACAAGAAATTAATCCTAATAACGGAATTAATGATAAGTTTTTAGTGAAGGATAAAATTGTCATTACTATACAAACAAGAATAAAAACCAACATGGGAATGTTTGTAGCTAATTTATCTATTGAAAAATCGAAAAGATTTGTAAAGAAATCTGGAACATAATTAACAAATAATATTGTAGCAATTGCAACTAAAACAGGAAAAATAAACTTAGCATTCACATACGGAATTCTGAATTTTCCTTTGGTTTCACGTTCTGCGATTTCGGTTTCACTTTGTGGAGAAAGCATTAAAACGCCACCACAAACTAATACAAACGCAAATAAAGTTCCAATACTTGTAAAATCTAAAACAAAATTTTCATCCGTAAAAAAGATGGGAATTCCTACTACTAAACCAGTAACAAGAGTAGCGAAACTTGGTGTTTTATATTTAGGATGAATAGTCGAAAAACGTTTAGGCATTAAACCATCACGACTCATCGTCATCCAAATTCTTGGTTGTCCCATTTGAAAAACCAGTAACACACTAGTCATAGCTACAACTGCTGCAATTGAAACCACAAACAACATCCATTTTACACCTTTTAAAGCAAATATTTCAGCTAAAGGATCACTAACGCCAAGCAGTTTATAAGAAACCATTCCTGTAATAACCAAAGCTAAAACTATAAAAACAATCGTGCAGATTACTAACGAATAAATCATTCCTTTTGGTAAATCGCGTTGTGGATTTTTACTTTCTTCTGCCAAAGTAGAAACTGCATCAAACCCAATATAAGCAAAGAAAACAGCAGAAACGCCACCCATAACTCCACTAAAACCATTTGGCATAAAAGGCGTCCAATTATCAATATCTACATAAAAAGCACCTATAATTATTACCAAGGCAATTATTGCTAACTTTATATACACCATAGCATTGCTAAAGTTTTTAGATTCTTTTGTACCTCTGTACACCAAATAAGTAATTAAAATATTAATAATCACCGCTGGTAAATCGAAAATTACTTTCAAATTTCCTAACATTGGCGCGTTTTTCCATGCTGATAAACCTTCGTCACCTTTACTTGCAATAAAAGCTGCGTGTGCCGATTTATAATTTATGGTTAACCATTCTGGTAAATAAATTCCAAAACTTTCTAATAAGTTAGTAAAATAACCACTCCATGAAAAGGCAATATATATATTTCCTATTGAATATTCCATAATTAATGCCCAACCAATTATCCATGCAAAAAGTTCTCCAAAAGAAACGTAAGCATACGTATACGCACTACCAGAAACCGGCACACGAGATGCGAATTCAGCGTAACACATTGCTGTAAAACCACAAGCAATGGCGCACATAATATATAAAAGTACTACGGCAGGTCCGCCTGAAAAGCAAGCGTTTCCGATGGCACTAAACGTACCACCACCAATAATAGCAGCAATTCCAAAAAAAGTTAAATCTTTTACAGTCAATACTTTATTTAAACCAGAATGTTCACCATCGCCTCCTTGTTTTAATATCGTTGTAATTGATTTCTTTCTGAAAATTTTCATTTTTTTATAAATTTTGATTAGCAAAGCAAATATAGAATTAAAATTGTAATTGTTTTCAGTTATTAATGTCAAAAATAAATAATCAAAATCTATTGTCAAATAAATTTATATAATTACAAATTATGTAAATAAACATAATTTAAAGCATAAATTTGTAAAGAAAAAAAACAAAAACATAATAATTATGGAAAACAATTCAAATTCAGATGGAGGAGGAAAATGTCCTTTTTCTGGTGCTGTAACAAAACAAACAGCTGGTAATGGTACAAGAAATAGTGATTGGTGGCCAAATCAGTTAAAATTAAATATTCTTCGTCAACATTCAGAATTATCCAATCCAATGGGTGAAGATTTTAATTATGCTGAAGCATTTAAAAGTGTTGATTACGAAGCTTTAAAACAAGATATCGTTAACTTAATGACCAATTCTCAAGATTGGTGGCCTGCAGATTACGGACATTATGGTCCATTTTTTATTCGTATGGCTTGGCATGCAGCAGGAACGTATCGTATTGGTGATGGTCGTGGTGGTGCCGGATCAGGACAACAACGTTTTGAACCACTTAACAGTTGGCCAGACAATGGGAATTTAGACAAGGCCCGTTTATTATTATGGCCAATTAAACAAAAATATGGAAATAAAATTTCTTGGGCCGATTTAATGGTTTTAGCTGGAAACTGTGCGTTAGAATCTATGGGATTCAAAACGTTTGGTTTTGGTGGAGGCCGTGCTGATGTTTGGGAACCAGAACAAGATATTTACTGGGGTTCTGAAAGTGACTGGTTAGGAAATAAAAGATATCAAGGTGAACGTGAATTAGAAAATCCGTTAGCAGCGGTTCAAATGGGATTAATTTATGTAAACCCAGAAGGCCCAGATGGAAACCCCGATCCTCTTGCTTCGGCAAGAGATATTCGTGAAACGTTTGCGAGAATGGCCATGAATGATGAAGAAACGGTTGCATTAACTGCAGGCGGACATACATTCGGGAAAGCACACGGTGCGGCAGATCCTGGAGAATTTGTTGGACCAGAACCTGCTGGTGCTCCAATTGAAGAACAAAGTCGCGGGTGGAAAAATTCATTTGGTACCGGTGTTGGAAATGATACCATTACTAGTGGAATTGAAGGTGCATGGACGCCAAATCCAACGCAATGGGACAATGATTATTTCAACGTATTATTGGGTTACGAATGGGAATTAACTAAAAGTCCAGCTGGTGCACAACAATGGACACCGACAGCAGCTTCGAATGCAAAAATGGCGCCAACTGCTGGAGATGCTTCAAAATCTCAAAGATTAATGATGACAACCGCAGATATGGCTATGAAAATGGATCCTATATATGCTAAAATTTCTAAACGTTTTCATGAAAATCCAGAGGAATTTGCTGATGCTTTTGCAAGAGCGTGGTTCAAATTAACACATAGAGATATGGGTCCAAAATCTTTATACCTAGGACCAGAAGTACCTCAAGAAGAATTGATTTGGCAAGATCCAATTCCGGCTGTAACACATAAATTAATTGATGAAAACGACATCGCAATTTTAAAAACTAAAATTGCAGAATCTGGACTTTCTATTTCTGAAATGGTTGCAACGGCATGGGCATCCGCTTCTACTTTCCGAAACTCAGATAAACGTGGTGGAGCAAACGGAGCAAGAATTAGCTTAGCACCACAAAAAAATTGGGAAGCAAACAATCCTGCGCAATTATCAAAAGTACTAGCTACTTTAGAGAATATTAAAAATGGATTTAATAGTGCTCAATTCGATGGTAAACGTGTTTCTTTAGCTGATTTAATTGTTTTAGCAGGTGCTGTTGGAATTGAAAAAGGAGCTAAAAACGCAAATTATGATATTAAGGTACCATTTAAACCAGGCAGAAATGATGCTACTCAAGAACAAACAGATGTTGAATCTTTTGCGGTATTAGAACCAGAAGCAGATGGTTTCAGAAATTATATGAAAACGCAATACACGGTTTCCGCAGAAGAGATGTTAGTAGATAAAGCGCAATTAATGACATTAACTACCTCCGAAATGACAGTTTTAGTTGGTGGATTACGTGTATTGAACGCGAATTACAACCATTCTAAACACGGAGTTTTTACTAATAATCCTGAAACATTATCCAATGATTTTTTCGTGAATTTATTAGATTTAAATACTTCTTGGAAAGCATCTTCTAATGATGCTGGCATTTTTGAAGGAAGAAATCGCAAAACTGGCGAATTAACATGGACAGGAACTAGAGTAGATTTAATTTTCGGTTCGAATTCAGAATTAAGAGCATTAGCTGAAGTATATGCTTCTTCAGATGCCAGTCAAAAATTCGCAACTGATTTTGTAAAAGCTTGGGATAAAGTGATGAATTTAGACCGATTTGACATCGCAAAATAATCAAAATCAATATTTTATATTAAAGGTGGTTTGGAAACAAATTGCCTTTTTTTTATTTATTTGTATTGTGCTTATATTCTTTCGTAATACATAGCTTTTACTACACCATCGGCTAATCCAATTTTTGGTACATATATATGATTGGCACCGCTCCATCGCATCGCACTTAAATATATGGAAAGTGCTGGAATAATTACATCGGCACGGTCAGTATTTAAACCTAATTCGGAAATTCTTTGTTCGTATGTTAAAGCGTTTATATGATCAAATTGTGATTTTAAATACTTATAAGTCAATGGTTTATCTTGCGTTTTACCAGACAACTTAAATGATTTATTGATATTTCCACCAGATCCAATCATAATAATATTATTCATGCCTTCTGTATTGGTTTTTATCCATTTTTCAATTTCTTGCCAAACCACTTCGTTAACCATATTATTTAGCATACGAACAGTTCCGTTTTTGAATGATTTAGAAACCAGCATTTTTCCGTCTGAGAACAAAGAAAACTCCGTGCTACCGCCACCTACATCCACATAAAGATAATTTTCATTTGTATTTATAAAGTGATGTAGATCAGATGAGGCAATAATTGCAGCTTCATTTTTACCATCAATAATTTCAATTTTTATATCTGTTTTTTTCTTTATGATTTCAACGACTTCTTTAGCATTGTATGCTTCACGCATGGCAGAGGTGGCACAAGCCATAAATTTTTCAACTTTATATACCTTCATTAATAATTTAAATGCGTGCATCGCATCAATCATTCTGTCAATATTTTCTTCTGAAATTTCACCTACTGTAAAGGCATCTTGGCCTAAACGAATAGGGACACGTATTAAGGCACTTTTATTAAATTGTACTTCTTTACCCTTTTGTTCAATAATATTTGTAATTAATAACCGCATCGCATTGGAACCAATATCTATTGCAGCATATTTTTTAATTTGAATCATTAATGTGTTTATAAAGTTTCTGGTAGTATTACTTCTAATTTATTTTGATAGTGCTTATACATTTCTTGTTGGGCTCTAAATACTTTGTCTTCGCCACGTTTCCTGTATAAATTTTCAAATTTATCTGAATGTAAACGTGCTTTTACATTGGCTTTCCATCCAATTTCAAAAGTGTCAATTAAATCTTGTTTAATTTCTTGATCGTAAATTGGACATGTTACTTCAACTCGTGCATCTATATTTCTAGTCATAAAATCTGCAGAAGAAATAAATACTTCTGGATTTTCATTATTTCCAAAAATAAAAACACGTGAATGTTCTAAAAAATTATCAACGATACTAATTGCTTCAATATTTTCGCTATAATTTTTTAAACCGGGAACCAAACAACAAATGCCTCTTATTATCAATTTAATTTTAACTCCACCGTTACTTGCTTCGTATAATTTATCTATCATTTTATAATCTGATAAACTATTCATTTTTAAATTAATGTAAGCAGGTAAACCTTCGGAAGCATTTTTAATTTCTCTATCAATCAATTTTATAAAACGAGAACGCGTATAATGTGGGGATACAATTAAATGTTTGTAACGATGTACCCTATAATTCACTTCAAAAAAGTCAAAAACTCTTGACATGTCTTTTAAAATTTTTGAATCACTTGTAAACAAGGTAACATCGGTATAAATTCTTGCCGAAGCTTCACTAAAATTACCTGTTGAAACAAAACCATATCTTTTAATTTCATCCTCTTCTAAACGTTCTACTAAACAAATTTTGCTATGTACTTTTAAACCTTTGACTCCAAATATTAAATTAATTCCTTCTTCCTGCATTTGTTCTGCATATGAAATGTTACTAGCTTCATCAAAACGAGCTTGTAATTCAATTTGAACGGTAACTTTCTTACCATTTTTAGCCGCGTTGATAAGCGAACTTACAATTTGAGAATTTTTAGACAATCGGTATAACGTAATCTTTATAGATTGCACTTTAGGGTCTAAAGCAGCTTCTCTTAAAAACCGAATGACGTAAGAGAAAGTTTGATATGGCGCGTGCAACAAATAATCTTTTTCTTTAATACTTTGCAACATTCCTCCATCCAAACTTAAACCTTGAATAGGGAGTGGAACATTTTGTTTGTACAACAAATCGTATCGTCCAAGGTTTGGAAAATCCATATAATCTCTTCGGTTATGATATCGTCCACCAGGAATTATTGAATCGGAACTATCAATTTTCATTCTATTTAGAAAAAATTCTAACGTATCTTTATCAATTGCTTGATCATACACAAATCGAACTGGCTCTCCAACTCTACGCTCTTTTACACTAAAAGAAATTTTCTCAATTAAACTCTTACTTAAATCGGAATCAAACTCCAATTGGGCATCACGAGTAATTTTTATCATGTGCGCGTCAATACTTTCATAATCGAAAATATTAAAAATATGATCTAAACTATATCGAATTACATCATCCAGTAAAATAATATATTGTTTGTCTGAATTAGAAGGTAAAACAACAAATCGGTTAATTGTTTTTGGAATTTCTACAATGGCATATTTGATTTCTTTATCATTTAATAATTGAGAAATAAATCCCGATTTGGTATTATTCATTACCAATTTTACTGCTAAATATCCTGAAGTATCTTTAATTAAAGGAAACTCAACTAAATCATTTAACATAATGGTAACTAATTCCGGGCTGACTTTTTGAATGAAAAAGTCTTTAATAAAAGCTTCTTGGTCTTTATTTATTTGCTTTTCATTAATGATATAAATTCCTTGTTTTTCAAGTTTTTTTTCAATATCATTTAATATTCGTAGACTTTCGGATTGATGTTCTATTACAATTTCTGTAATATCTTTCAGTAACTGTTCAGCAGAAATATCGCCCAACATTGGTTTAGTATCAATTTTTTCTAATGTCATTCTTCGAATTGCAGCATATCGAACACGGAAAAACTCATCTAAATTATTTGAAAAAATACCTAAGAATCTCAATCTATCTAATAACGGTACGTTTTCGTCTGCGGCTTCTTGCAACACTCTAGCATTAAAGGCTAACCAGCTTTTTTCTCTGTCAATGTATGGGTTCATTATAAACTTTGATTCTTATTAATTTTGAAAAGAAATTTTTCTTTATGAATTGATTTTTTAAATATTTTTTACTTTAAAATAAAACCAAATTTAGTTATAAAGGTACCATTTTCATATTTAATTAACAAAAATTGATGAAAATATAACATTTACAAATTTAGTAATTTATTAATAAAATTATAATAAACCAAAACAGCATCAAAACGAGTTTCAATGCTGTTTAAATACTTTTAAATAAGGTACTAAATTTTAATACCAGGGGGTAATAACTGATGAAATTTTTTATTTTTTCTAAAAAAAGAAACAATTTTTGTGTTTGTGGGAACGACTTTAAATTTGCGTTCCTGAGCTATATCTAAAACAGAAGTAATAAATTGATTTACTTTATCTTCTTGTTCGTTTTCACTGGCACAAAGCTTTGTTAAAAATATTTTTCGCTCTTGTATGGCGTATTCAATTGTTAATAGTCCACAAGCGGTTTTCGTTTCAAATTGTCTTAATAATTCATTGTCTTTAATTTCCTCAACTAGCATAAATTTGGGTTTTAAATACTAACAAATCTTAATTGTTTTGTTAAAATGTCTGCAAATTTACAAAAAAATAAAGACAAATCAAGTAGTAAACAAATGAAAATCATAACAATAGAAAATTATTTGTTAAATTAATATTTTTATTTAGAAAAAAGAAACCCAATTAAAATTAATATTATAATTTTAAGGCACGAAATCATCAAACTAATGTCGAAAATACAAGTTTACTTTGTTCCTGGTTTAGCCGCAAGTACAGCCATCTTCGAAAATATAAAATTGCCTAAGGAACAATTTGAAATGTATTATTTAGAATGGATTTTGCCTATTTATAATGAGACCTTACAATGCTACGCAAAAAGAATGTGTGAAAAAGTGAAGCATGAAAATTGCGTTTTAATTGGTGTTTCATTTGGTGGAATAATGGTTCAAGAAATGTCTGAAATAATTAAAACAAAAAAAGTTATCATTATTTCAAGTGTAAAAAGCAACCAGGAATTGCCAATTCATATGAAATTAGCCAAGGCTACAAAATTATATAAAGCAATACCTACCAGCCTTTTAGGGCAAGTGAATTATTTATCAAGATACATAAAAGGCAGAAGTGTACTTGCTAAAAGAGTAAAATTATACAACAAATATCTATTTATGAAACAAACTAACTATTTAGATTGGGCAATTGAAAATGTTTTACTTTGGCAAAGAAGTGTTCCTGATGAAAAAGTAATACACATTCACGGTGATGAGGATATGGTTTTTCCTATTTCTAATATTAAAAATTGTATTGTTGTAAAGGGTGGGACGCATATCATGATTGTAAATAAATACAAATGGTTGAATAAAAATTTACCTCATTTAATATTAGATTAAACAAAAAAATATTTAAAGTTACCATGATTATAAGGGATATTACCAAAATTACAGACTTATGAAACACCAAAATAAAACTATATTATTATTCGCACTATTTATAATTTGCGGGTTTTTAATTTATGCTAGTTCCTACCAAAACGTACCTAAAAAAAATCATGTAGAATATCCAAGTGAAATGGATTTTTGTGGAGAAAAAGTTCCAACCAATCAAGCAGATGTAAAAGAACGTTTAGATAGAGAAATGTTAGTAAATATTAATTTAAATGCTTCAACTGCTATTTTAATTAAAAGAGCCAATAAAGTGTTCCCAATTATCGAACCTATATTAGCAAAATATAATGTTCCTAATGATTTTAAATATTTAGCCGTAATTGAAAGCGGCTTAATTAATGCTATTTCCCCATCTGGTGCAAAAGGTGTTTGGCAATTTATGCCAGCAACAGCTAAAGAAAGTAATTTGGAAGTAACAGAACAAGTAGACGAACGCTATCATATTGAAAAATCAACACAAGCAGCTTGTGAATATTTAATTAAGGCTAAAAATAAATTCGGAAATTGGACGGTAGCTGCCGCATCTTACAATGGCGGTATGACTGGGTTACAAAATCACATTACTTTTCAACAAACTTCAGATTATTATAGTTTATGGCTGTCCGATGAAACCTCTCGTTATGTTTTCAGAATTTTAGCTTTGAAAGAAATTATGAAAAATCCAGAAAAATATGGCTATTTAATTCCAAAAGAAGCCTTATACCCAAAAATTAATACAAAAAAAATATTGGTAGACTCTACTATTACAAATTTGTCTACATTTGCTATGAGTCAAGGAATTAACTATAAAATTTTAAAAACACATAACCAATGGTTGCGTGATAAAAAATTAGTTAATCCAACAAAAAAAATATACGAAATTGAAATTCCAATTGAAGGATATAATAAATAAAAATGAAAAGAAAAATGACCCTACAAATAATATTGTCTTTAATTCTTATTGGAGTTTTAGCAGGAGTACTTAGCGGATTGGTTGGCGTGGGTGGCGGCATAATTATGGTGCCATTATTAGTCATGTTTTTCGGATTTAATCAGCACCAAGCACAAGGCACGAGTTTGGCTGTATTAGCAGTACCCGTTACAGCTGTTGCGGTTTTTAATTACTATAAAGAAGGACAAATTAATTTAAAATACGCCGCAATTATTGCTGTTTTTTTTGTTGTAGGTAGTATTTTTGGAAGTAAATTTGCTTTAACATTAGACCAAAAAATGTTAAAGAAAATTTTTGCCGTAGTATTACTTGTTATTGCAGGAAAAATGTTGTTAGACAAATAATCTAAATTACATTGAAAAGTAAAAAAATTGTAATTTCGGGTATAAATATGGTAGAAGGTGGTATATTTACTATTCTTCACAATGCCTTACAAGAACTTTCTAAACATATTGAAAACAAGGAAGTTGAAGTTATCGCTTTGGTTCATGACGCCTCAAAATTTCAATTTTCAAATATTACAATAATTGAGATGCCACTTTCAAAAAAATCTTGGTGGTTTCGTTTGTATTACGAGTATTTTTATTTTAAAAAATTATCAAAACAAGTACAACCTGACATTTGGTTTTCTCTACATGATACTACCCCAAATGTGGTAGCAAAAAAACAATTTGTGTATTGCCATCATCCTACAACATTATTTAAACCTACTTGGAGAGATTGGAAATTTAATTACAAAATTGGCGTTTTTTCCATTTTGTACGATAGACTATTCAAAATTAACATTGCTAAAAACCATACTGTTTTTGTACAGCAACATTGGATAAAAGATGTATTTGAAAAGCGATTCAACCATACAAATATAAAAGTTGCCACTCCAGAATATGTGGAGGAAATTACTTCAGAAAAATACAATTTTGAAGCCAATAAAATTCATTTTTTCTATCCAAGTTTTCCAAGAAGCTATAAAAATCATGAAATAATATTAGAAGCAATAAAAGTTTTGCCTAAAAATATTTTAGCACAAACCCAATTTCATTTCACCACCATAAAAGATAATAAAGAAAAATATGCCCAATTTTTAATTAAAAAATATGGCGATTTAAAAAATGTTCAATTTTATGGTAAAGTAAAAAGAAGTCATTTACTTTCAATGTATAATGCTATGGATTGTTTACTTTTTCCATCAAAAATAGAAACATGGGGATTGCCAATTTCAGAGGCAAAAGCATACAACAAGCCGATGTTTTTGGCTAATTTACCTTATGCCAAAGAAGCTTGTGGCAATTATGAAAAAGTAACTTTTTTTGATGAAAATAGCGCTTCTGATTTAGCAAAACTGATTACTGAATTTGTTGACGGTAATCATACGTTTCAAGGAAATACTTTACCTTTTGACACAAGTAAAGATTTACAAAACTGGAATGAAGTATTCCAATATATATTAAACGATTAATATGTCTTTTTTCACTGTCATAATTCCGCTTTACAACAAAGAAAAGTATATTGAAAATGCTATAAAAAGTGTTTTAAATCAGACTTTTACAGATTTCGAATTAGTAATTATTGACGATTTTTCTTCAGATAAAAGTGCTACAATTGCCGCAACATTTGAATCAGAAAAAGTACAATTAATTTATCATGAAAAAAATTGTGGCTTATCTGCGTCAAGAAATACTGGAATTAAAAAAGCAAATTCTAATTATATTACGTTTTTAGATGCTGATGATTTATGGAAACCTACTTTTTTAGAATGTATCTTTCAATTAATTCAAAAATTTTCAGAAGCGAGAATTTTTGCAACAAATTATGAAGAAGTTTGGGATGCCGTAATTAAAAATCCTTGCAATGGTTCTGAAATTTTACCAAAAGATTTTACAGGGTATATCAACTTTTTCAAAATAAATATAAAACAAGGGATTTATAATCATGGCTCCGTTTGTTTTCATAAAGAAGTATTTGAAAAGGTTGGTTTTTATAATGAAAAAATAAATTTTTCTGAAGATTTAGATTTCAACATTAGAGCTAATTACAATTTTAAACTGGCATATACTAACTCGGTTCAAATGCGTTATTTTATGCAAACTGAAAACCAACTTACACAGAGTTCATTATTAAACAAAAATATTCCTGATTTTGATAGTTATGAAAATTGGGCAAAAACGAATTCGGATATAAAAAAATACCTCGACTTCGAACGATATGTTTTAGGAAAACGCTTAAAGAAAAATAACGATTTGCGTTGGAAAAAAATGATCGAAACTATTGATTCAAGAAACTTAAATTGGAAACAAAATGTTCTTATAAAAATGCCAAGTTTTGTTTTAAATACAGTAGATAAATTGAAGTTTCTCTTATTAAAATTAGGTATAAAAACAAGTACGTATTGATTTTTTTACTGAATTAAATAATTACTCTTTTATATTGCTCAAATAATCCTTATAACTTCTAATATAATCGTTTTCCGAAAATTCTTCAGAAGCCAACACCAAACAAACCGAACCAGAAGAAAAGTTTTCCAATTCTCTCCAAATGTTGTTTTCAATTAGCAAACCTTTGTCGGGTCTATTTAGAGTAATAATTTCTTTGGATTTTCCATTCTTCAAAACCACATCAAAACTTCCCGAAATTGCAATTAAAACTTGTTTTAGTTTCTTATGTGCATGTCCGCCACGTTTAGCGCCACTTGGCACATCAAACAAATAATACACCCTTTTTACATCAAAAGGAATCGTATCATTTTCAATAACACCAATATTTCCTTTTGTGTTGTTAATTTTTGGAATATCTATGAGTTTATAATTCATTAATTTTTATTTTTTAAATACGTTCAACCATTCATTACCAATAGTTTCAATACTAAACTGTTTTACACTCGATAATGCATTTTCTTTACAATGTAAATATAATTTATTATCTAAAATAAATAAGTTCATTGCTTCAATTAGTTTTTCTTTATTGTAGTTTTCAACCAAAATACCATTCTCTCTATTTTTTATTATCTCCCTTGGTCCTGAATTAAAATCCCAAGAAACAATAGGTAATCTACAACATAAAGCTTCAATAATAACCATTGGAAAACCTTCAAATTTACTTGCCATAACTAAAAAAAGTGCATTTTTATAATATTTAAATGGGTTTGAAACAAAACCTTCAAAAATGATATGATCTTCCAAGTTTAACTTTTTTGATAAATTAATTAAATCTTTTTTTAAATCTCCATCACCTAAAATAACAAGCTTAATGTTATTTAACGGCAATATTGATTTAGAATATGACTCAATAATTACATCAAATTGTTTTACATTATTTTTGTGCATTCTGCCAGCCGCTAATATAAAATCAAATTTGAAATCAAAAAACTCATTAGATTCGAATGCTATCTTATTAAAATTCAATGGATTATAAATAAGATCTATTTTTTTAAATCCATAATCGGTTGTTACTTTTTGTTGAATAGCTTTAGAAACCGAAATAAATTTAGCGCAATTTAAATACAACAATTTTGATAAAAGCTTACTTTTATTAAAATAATGTTCTAAATGATAATTGTGAATGGTTTGAATGAATTTCGGATAAATTAAGTTGTGAATAATCAATTCTTGTAAAAAATACTCTTTTGTTCTAAAGTCAATTACGTAATCAAAATGATTATTCATAAAGAATTTCTTCAAAGCAAAAAAGCGTTTGCTTCTACTCCACCAACTGTTACTTTTATCTTTCAAATGTTCTAAATGAAACAGTTTTCCTGCATAATCATATTCAATTCTGCCTGAAAAAACAACGTGATTCACTTCAATACCTTGACTTTCGAAGTACAATGATAAATCTGCTGCAACTCTTTCTGCACCCCCATCTGAAAGTGTTACGGTAACAAAACAAATTTTTAATCTGTGAGATTTTTGAGTCAAAAGATATAGTTTTTAACAAATATAAAAATATTCAAGAAACTACGGCTGTCATTCTTTAAATTTATAAATACTTTGTATATTTGAGCAACAATAAAAGGATTTCAATGACGTTTATTAAAACTACGGAGCAAACATCAAAATACGAACATTTAGAAAAAATGTCTGTTTGTGAATTGCTTTCTAATATTAATAGTGAAGACAAAACAGTGCCTTTAGCTGTTGAAAAAGCATTACCACAAATTGAAGTTTTAGTGACGCAAGTTATTTCTAAAATGAAATTAGGTGGACGTTTATTTTATATAGGAGCTGGTACTTCTGGTCGATTAGGTGTAGTAGATGCAAGTGAGTGTCCGCCAACTTTTGGTGTAGATTTTGATACCGTTATCGGAATTATTGCAGGTGGAGATACTGCAATTAGAAAAGCAGTTGAGTTTGCTGAAGATAATAAAAACCAAGCCTGGATTGACTTACAAGCCTGGAATATTAATGAAAACGATGTTGTAATTGGTATTGCCGCTTCTGGAACAACTCCTTATGTTATTGGTGGTTTACAAAAATGCAATGAAAACCGTATTACTACAGGAAGTATTAGTTGCAATGCAAATAGTCCGCTTTCGCAAACAGCAAATTACCCAATTGATGTAATTGTAGGCCCCGAATTTGTTACTGGTAGCAGCAGAATGAAAGCAGGAACAGCTCAGAAATTAGTATTAAATATGATTTCTACAACTACTATGATTGCTCTTGGAAAAGTAAAAGGCAACAAAATGGTAGACATGCAATTAAGTAATGATAAATTAATTGACAGAGGCATACGAATGATAATGGAAGAAATTCCTGTAACATATGAAATAGGAGAAAAGTTACTACAAAAGTATGGAAGTGTTAGAAAAGCTGTTGATTTTTATACTAGCCAAAAATAAATATAGTATGTCTATAAATAAAACAATATTAAACAAAGGACTTCGCGTATTATTAGGTTCGCTGCCCACACTTTTTGTAGGTGTGTTTATCTTGAATAGTAGCTTTAAAAATCAAAATCATCCTTTATTTATTTATGTTGCAATTTTAGGAATTATTATTTGTGGTTTTTCCGTTTATTTGATGTTTAAAGGAATAAATACGATTATGAAAAGCATGTTTGAAAAATAAAAAATGAGAAAGATACTATTCCTACTTACTATAACACTTGTTTCTTGTTACAATCAAGAAAGAAAGTGTACCGATTTTAAAACTGGAAAATTTTCGTCAGAAACCACTTTTGATGGCAAAAAATTAACCAGTACCTTTGAAAGAAATGATTCTATTCAAATTGAAAATTACAATCAAGTTATTGATACTTTTACAATACGCTGGATTAATGATTGTGAATATATTTTAGAAAATGTGAAACCAAAGAACAGAGCAGAAAAAAAAGCCGTTCATGTTAAAATACTAAATACCAAAGACTTAAAATATAATTTTGAATATTCATTTGTTGGCGATGCAAAAAAACAATTTGGTTCTGTAACTAAATTATAATTTTCTACGTAAAATATAAGCGTGTCTTAAAATACACTAAATTCTAAAAATAAAATCTATACCTTTTCAAATGGAAATATTAACCAACCCAGACGCTTGGATTGCCCTACTAACATTAACTTTTTTAGAGATTATACTTGGTATTGATAATATCGTGTTTTTATCAATAGTATCCGGTAAACTAGAAGAAAAAGACCAACCCAAAGCCAGAAGAATTGGTTTGCTATTAGCGATGGCTTTCCGAGTTATATTGCTTTTTGGGATTTCATGGGTTATGAGCTTAAAAAAATCATTTTTCGATTTCGATTTAGGGTTTTTATCAGGAGAAATATCTGGACAAAGCTTAATTATTTTTGGTGGTGGTTTGTTTTTATTATACAAATCTGTTTCCGAAATACATCACAAACTTGAAGGTGAAGAAGAAGGAACTAATGGAAAAGCCAGTAATACATTAGGAGCTGCTATTTTACAAATTGCTTTATTAAATATAGTTTTCTCTTTTGATAGTATATTAACAGCGATTGGTTTAGTAAGTGCTGCAGAGCCACCGGTTGGATTTGGCGCAACTGGTGCCATAGAAATTATGATTATGGCCATCATTATTTCAATTATAATAATGATGATTTTTGCAGGACCTGTTAGTAAATTCGTAAACAATCACCCAACCATACAAATTTTAGGTTTATCGTTCTTAATTTTAATTGGTGTCATGCTTTTAGCTGAAGGATCACACTTAGCCAACTTTAAATTCTTTGGTGGTGAAACCGTTCATAGTATTCCAAAAGGGTATTTATACTTCTCTATTTTCTTCTCGTTATTTGTAGAGTTTTTAAATCTGAAAATGAAGAAAAACAGCAATAAACCTGTAGTTTTATACAATAGTAAAATTATGGATGAAAAATTAAAAGATGCTGATGTAACGAATTAAATAATATAAAAACCTGACAAGTTTTGAACTCTTGTCAGGTTTGTTTTTTTATTTATTCTAAACTTAACGTTATTTGTCCGTCATCGTTTAATTCAATATTAAAATCTTGAGATTCAGAATCAATTTCTTCAGAAACCATAGCTTCTGGTTCGTCCAACATCTCTTCATAAGGTAATGATTCTAATATGTTGATCTGTTTTATTTTATCTGTAGTCAATTGGTTTCCAAGCGCTTTTATTCCTTTTATTGCAATAAATTCATCTAAATTTACAATCTGATTGTCTTTTTGCACACCTTTCACTTTCGCATAAACCACTTCAGCCATTGGTAACCAGTCTGTAGAAATAATTTCTAATTGTGATTTTTCGTGTTCAGTAATAAAAATTTCTTCCTTATTTTCGTTTTCAATTAAGAAACGTTTTAAATAATAACGCTCTTTCTCACCATCGTAATAAATAGCAGAAATTGGTTTTTTAGGATTCCATTTTTCCATTACAATCATATCTTCATCAAAATGCGTGGTCAATTCTGGAATGATGGTTTTAATTTTTCCTGATTGATTGGCGACAAGTATTCTGTCGTTAGGTTTAAATTCACCTAACAATTCCCCTCTTCCATCCACATTTAAACGATGAACCGTATCGTCAAACCAAATTTTTCTTGGTCGAAGTGTCGAAATTCCTTTTTCTTTTAATTCTATTTTCTTGATAGGATATTTTGTAACTGTATTTCCTTTGCTTGCACGGCCTTTGATTGCGATATCTGAAAAATCTTGATCCCATTTCAATTTCTTAATATTACCAACTTGGCGTAATAAAATCGTCACTACCTCAGCTTCTCCATTTGGATTAGCAGAGAAATATAAAACTTGCGTGCCAATATTTTCTTGTGTTAAATCGTAAAATTTATCACGAGTTACTCCAGAAACATTAAATCGTTTAATAAATGTGGAACCATTTTTACCATCACGATACATCATATTATAAATGGTGCGTTTGTCGTTTTTATCGAAAACCGCAATATGAATGATATCTTTACCTACGAATTTTTTATCGTCCACTTTGGCAATCATCATTCTTCCATCTCTTAGGAAAACAATTACATCATCAATATCCGAACAATCGGCTACATATTCGTCTTTTTTCAAACCTGTTCCAAAGAAACCTTCTTCTTTGTTCACGTATAATTTGGTATTACGTAAAACTACTTTCGTAGCTTCAATCGTATCAAAATTTCTTAATTCCGTTTGACGCTCTCTTCCTTTTCCGTATTTTTCTTTTAATTTGGTGAAATAATCAATTGCAAAATCAATTAGATTATCTAAATGATGTTGTACTTCTTTCATTTCATCTTCTAACTTCGCAATAAAATCGTCCGCTTTATCCGAATCAAATCGCGTAATCCGAATCATTGGAATTTGCGTTAATTTCTGTAAATCTTCATCTACTATTTCACGAACAAACGACTTTTTAAACGGTTCAAATTGTTTGTATAAATACTCGTAAAGTGTTTCTCTGTCCGAATACAATTTGAAATCGATATACATTTCTTCACGAATGAAGATTTTTTCTAAAGTAGAAAAATGCCATTTTGTTTTTAATTCTTCTAACTGAATTTCTAATTCTTTTCGAAGTAATTCTACGGTTCGCTCTGTAGAAATTTTCAACATATGAGACACGCCAACAAAAAGCGGTTTGTTATCTTGAATTACACAACCTAAAGGCGCTACTGAAGTTTCACAAGCCGTGAAAGCATACAATGCATCAATAGATTTATCTGGCGAAACACCAGGGAAAAGATGAATTAATATTTCTACCTCAGCAGCCGTATTGTCTTCAATTTTTTTTATTTTTATTTTTCCTTTTTCATTGGCTTTCAGAATACTATCAATCAAGGTTGAAGTATTGGTTGAAAACGGAATTTGAGTAATGACTAATGTTTGCTTGTCTAATTGCGAAATTTTAGCACGTACTCGAACTCTACCACCACGCATTCCATCATTATAATTCGAAACGTCTGCAATACCCGCTGTTTGGAAATCGGGATAAATGGTAAATGGTTTTCCTTTTAAAATTTTTATCGAAGCGTCAATTAATTCATTAAAATTGTGAGGCAACACTTTTGTTGACAATCCCACTGCAATTCCTTCGGCTCCTGAAGCTAATAATAATGGAAATTTCACAGGTAAATTGTTTGGTTCCGCTCTACGACCATCGTAAGAAACACCCCAATCAGTAATTTTTGGAGAATACAAAACTTCCAAAGCAAATTTTGATAAACGTGCTTCAATGTAACGAGAAGCCGCCGCACTATCGCCAGTTAAAATATTTCCCCAGTTTCCTTGACAATCGATAAGCAATTCACGTTGCCCGATTTGCACCATAGCATCTCCAATACTAGCATCTCCGTGAGGATGATACTGCATCGTGTGTCCAACTACATTGGCCACTTTGTTATAACGACCATCATCTAACTCTTTTAACGAGTGCATAATACGACGTTGAACCGGTTTAAAACCATCTTCAATAGCAGGAACCGCACGCTCTAAAATTACATACGAAGCATAGTCCAAAAACCAATCTTTGTACATTCCTGTAACTTTGGTAATGGTGTCTTCTGGATTTTCGTCGTTTTCATAAAAATGTTGCCCTTCGAAGTGTTTGGCTTCTACTTCAATAATTTCTTCAGAAAGGTCATCTTCTTGATTGTCATCAATTGAATTATCCTCTGAATTAATATGATCCGTATTTTCTTCTTCTGGATGTATGTTTTCTTCTTCGTCTTTCATTTATCTGAATTTATTTTCTCTGATTTTACCAAGAGTTTCAGTATGTTTTTTTTATTAAACTTCCTCTTCCACTACATCTAATTCCACCTTCAAGTTGTTAATGATAAAGTCTTGACGGTCGGGCGTGTTTTTACCCATATAGAATTCCAATAATTTCTCAATAGATGTAGCTTTATCCAGCATTACAGGATCGAGACGAATGGTTTCACCAATAAAATTTTTAAACTCATCGGGCGAAATTTCTCCTAATCCTTTAAATCGGGTAATTTCTGGTTTTGGTTTTAGTTTTTCCATCGCCGCTTTTCGTTCTTCTTCCGAATAGCAATAAATGGTTTCTTTCTTATTTCGAATTCTGAATAATGGCGTTTGTAAAATATACAAATGCCCTTCTTTTATCATTTCAGGAAAAAATTGCAAGAAGAAGGTAATTAACAACAATCGAATGTGCATACCATCGACATCGGCATCGGTAGCAATTACGATATTATTATACCGTAAATCTTCCATACTTTCTTCAATATTTAGTGCTGCTTGCAATAAATTGAATTCCTCGTTTTCGTACACAATTTTTTTGGTCATACCATACGAGTTTAATGGCTTACCACGTAAACTAAATACGGCTTGAGTATTCACATCACGACTTTTTGTAATCGAACCAGAAGCCGAATCTCCCTCAGTAATAAAAAGCGTACTTTCTAAACTTCTTGGGTTTTTCGCATCGGTTAAATGCACTCTACAATCGCGTAATTTTTTATTGTGAAGATTGGCTTTCTTTGCTCTGTCTTTTGCTAATTTTCTAATTCCTGATAATTCTTTACGCTCTCGCTCGGCTTGAAGAATTTTGCGAAGTAAAGCATCGGCAACTTCTGGATTTTTATGTAAGAAGTTATCTAACTTCGTTTTCATAAAATCATTAACAAACGTACGAACTGATGGCAAGTCAGGTCCCATATCTGTAGAACCTAATTTGGTTTTCGTCTGACTTTCGAAAACAGGTTCTTCTACACGAACCACAATGGCCGAAACAATCGATTTACGAATGTCTGATGCTTCAAAAGGTTTGTTATAAAACTCTTTTATGGTTTTTACTAATGCTTCTCTGAATGCCCCTAAATGCGTTCCACCTTGCGTGGTGTTTTGTCCGTTTACAAAAGAATAATATTCCTCTGAATATTGGGTTTTACTATGCGTAATGGCGACTTCAATATCATCGTCTAAAAGGTGAATTATTGGATACACCATATCTTCTTCTGAAATGGTTTCTTCTAATAAATCTTTTAAACCATTGTCTGAAAAATATTTTTCACCGTTATAATATATTGTTAAACCTGTATTTAGGTAACAATAATTTTTAAGCATTTTAATGATATATTCATTACGATACTTGTAGTTTTTAAAAATAGCTTCATCAGCAACGAAAGATACTTTTGTACCTTTTCGCTTGGTTGATTCTATAACATCTTCTTCAAGCGTTAAATTTCCTGCAGAAAATTCGGCGGCTTTTTGCTGGTTGTCCCGAACGGATTCCACTCGGAAATAATTGGACAAAGCATTAACTGCTTTGGTTCCAACTCCATTTAAACCTACAGATTTTTTAAAAGCTTTAGAATCGTATTTTCCACCGGTGTTCATTTTAGAAACTACATCGACTACTTTTCCTAACGGAATACCACGACCATAATCGCGAACGGTCATCATTTTGTCTTTTAGCGTAACTTCAATTACTTTTCCAGCGCCCATTACAAATTCATCGATACAGTTGTCGAGCACTTCTTTTAATAAAATATAAATACCATCATCTGGTGAGGAACCATCTCCTAACTTACCAATATACATCCCAGGACGCATACGAATATGCTCTTTCCAGTCGAGTGAACGTATATTATCTTCGTTATATTGGTCATGTTGGTCTTGCATAATCGGATTTTGTATTTGTTGCAAGATAAAGGATTTCATTAAAAAATAAAAATGGTTTTTAAAGAAGTTATTAAGAAGTTTTCAGTTTTAGAATATAGAGAACAGAATACAGAATATAGACTTAAAACTACAATTAAATTTGGTTATTATTATAGCAAATGAAAATAATTGGCAATAAAAAAACCGTAACATTACTGAAACGGTCTCTCTATATTCTATTTTCTATGCTCTATTTTCTATGCTCTATATTCTCAAATTAAACATTAAAACGGAAATGCATCACATCACCATCTTTCACAATGTATTCTTTTCCTTCCACTCTTAATTTTCCTGCTTCTTTACATTTTGCTTCTGTTCCTAAATTGGAATAATCTTCAAAAGCAATTACTTCGGCGCGAATAAATCCTTTTTCAAAATCAGAGTGAATTACTCCTGCTGCTTGCGGAGCTGTATCACCAATTTGGATGGTCCAAGCTCTAACTTCTTTGACACCCGCTGTGAAATACGTTTGTAAATTTAATAATTTATAAGCGGCACGAATTAAAACTGCCGAACCTGGTTCAGACAATCCCATATCTTCTAAAAAAACCTGACGCTCTTCGTAACTTTCTAATTCTGTGATATCCGCTTCTGCTCCAACAGAAAGAATAATTACTTCAGCTTGTTCGTCTTTTACTAATTCTTTAACTTGGTCTACATATTTGTTACCATTTACGGCAGACGCTTCGTCCACGTTACAAACATATAAAACAGGTTTTGCAGTAATTAATTGAAACGACTCATATAAAACTTCCTCTTCATTACCATTTGGAACAACCGTTCTTGCCGATTTTCCTTGTAATAAAGCTTCTTTAATTCTATCTAAAATTCCTTTTTCAATTTTCGCCTCAGCGTTACCGGTTTTAGCTCCTTTATTTGCTTTTTCTAAACGTTTTTCAACTGTTTCTAAGTCTTTTAATTGCAATTCGATATCAATAGTTTCTTTATCACGAATTGGATTTACATTTCCATCTACGTGAACAATATTGTCATTATCAAAACAACGTAATACGTGAATAATCGCATTACATTCTCTAATATTTCCTAAAAACTGATTTCCCAATCCTTCTCCTTTACTTGCTCCTTTAACCAAACCAGCAATATCAACAATATCAACGGTAGCCATTTGCACACGTTCTGGTTTTACCAATTCTTCTAAACGATTAATTCTTGGGTCTGGTACATTTACTACGCCAATATTTGGCTCGATAGTACAAAACGGAAAATTAGCACTTTGTGCTTTTGCGTTTGATAAACAATTAAATAACGTTGATTTTCCAACGTTTGGTAAGCCTACAATTCCTGCTTTCATATTTTAAAGCCCCTAAATCCCCGAAGGGGACTTCACATCGGTTCAATTTATTATTATTTTACTATCAAAAACGCCACTTTGGGGTTTGAGGTATTATTGGTTATGCAAAAATGCTTGTCGGTTTAAAAGTGTTTCTTCACTTTCTACGTGATTATCATCTGGTACACAACAATCCACTGGGCAAACTGCCGCACATTGAGGTTCATCGTGAAACCCTTTACATTCAGTACACTTTCCTGGAACAATGTAATATAAATCATCAGAAACTGGCGTTTGTGCCGCATCTGCATCAATTTCTGTTCCGTCTGGTAAAATTATTTTTCCTGAAAGTTTGGTACCGTCTTTCCAACGCCAATCATCCGCACCTTCATATATTGCAGTATTTGGACATTCGGGTTCACAAGCCCCACAATTAATACATTCGTCTGTTATTATAATTGCCATTTTATTTTGTCTTAATGTTGAAAAGTCATAATGTCAAATGTCGTAAATCTTTTTACTTTAAGACGTTAGACTTTCGACATATTATATTAATTTTGTGCAAAAATACAACGTAAACTAAATATAAACAAGTTACAGATGTTACAAATTGAAATAAAAAATAATTTTGTTGAATTGGGTAAGTTTTTAAGTCAATTTTCATTAGACAAAAATCAACAAAATGATCAAGTAAAACATAATGATTTGTTTTTTAACTCGTTTATAGATTTAATTGCGTTATCCCAATCTCACAACAATTGGTTTACACCAGACAATGTACATTTTAGTATTTCAAGTTGGTCTGAAGCTTTAACTGAAAACAACTTAAATCAGTGGCTTTCTGCTTACAATTTTATTGAAAAAGAACCCAAAAACGTAGGTTTAATTTTAGCAGGAAATATTCCGTTGGTAGGTTTTCACGATTTTTTATCCGTTTTAATTTCAGGAAATAATGTTTTAGTTAAAACATCTAGTAAAGACGATTATTTAATTAAATTTTTAGCTAACTATTTAATTGCTTTAGATACCCGTTTTAATGAAAAAATAACGTTTGTTGAAGGAAAATTAGAAAATTTTGATGCCGTTATTGCTACTGGAAGCAACAATACCGCAAGATATTTTGAATATTATTTTAAAGATAAACCTTCGATTATTAGAAAAAGTAGAAATTCTGTTGCTGTATTAACAGGTAATGAAACTCCAGAAGAAATGACCTTATTAAGCGAAGATGTTTTTAGATATTTTGGATTAGGTTGCCGAAATGTGTCTAAAATTTTTGTCCCTAAAAATTATAATTTCGATGCCTTTTTTAATGGAATGTATGCTCAAAAAGACGTAATTTATTATGAAAAATATGCTAATAATTACGATTATAATAAAGCCGTTTTTTTAATGAGTAATTTTCAATTATTAGATAACGAATTTTTAACTATTAAAGAAGATATCAGTCACGCCTCGCCTATTTCTTCTGTGTTTTATGAATATTACGAAGATGTAAACGAAGTAAAAACACGTATTCAACAAGATGCCGAAATCATTCAATGTGTTGTTTCAAATGGAATCATTGAGAACTCAGTATATTTTGGAAACACGCAGAAACCAAATTTATGGGACTATGCCGACAATGTAGATACTTTAGATTTTCTAAATAATTTATAAAATGGCCGTTTCAAAAATTAGTTTGATTATTAAAACTCAAAAAGAAAAAGAGGTACACAAACACCAACCCAAATTTAATTTGGAAGCAAAAATAAATTCAAATAGAAAGGCCTCTAAAAAAGAAAAATAATATTTTCCGAAATCGATATTGTTAATAATTCGATTCAATTTCGTTTATTTAATTTTGGGCAGTTTTTCTTAAAATATGAAATTTGCACCAAACTACAACCAACATCATGAAAAAACACAATTATAGCGCAGGACCTTGTATTTTGCCACAAGAAGTATTTGAAAAATCTGCTCAAGCCATTTTAAATTTTAATAATTCCGATTTATCTTTATTAGAAATATCTCACAGAAGTAAGGATTTTGTTGCTGTAATGGATGAAGCGCGTGCTTTAGCGTTAGAACTTTTGGGCTTAGAAAACAAAGGATATCAAGCTTTATTTTTAGCAGGTGGTGCAAGTTTAGAATTCTTAATGGTGCCTTACAACTTAATGAAATCTGACGGAAAAGCTGCCTATTTAGATACAGGAACGTGGGCAAACAATGCTATAAAAGAAGCCAAACATTTTGGAGAAACACTTGTTGTGGGTTCTTCAAAAGAAGCCAATTATAATTATATTCCAAAAAACATAGAAATTCCAACGGATGTAAATTATTTCCATTGTACAAGTAATAATACAATCTTCGGAACACAAATGAAAACATTTCCGAAAACAAATGTGCCTGTGGTTTGCGATATGAGTTCGGATATTTTTTCAAGAACATTAGATTTTTCTCAATTTGATATTATTTATGCTGGGGCACAAAAAAATATGGGTCCAGCTGGAACTACATTGGTAGTTATAAAAGAAGAAATCTTAGGAAAAACAGGACGTTATATACCAAGTATGTTAGATTATGAAAAACATATTAAAGCGGAAAGCATGTACAATACGCCGCCGGTGTTCCCTGTTTATGCTTCATTATTAACTTTACAATGGTTGAAAAATTTAGGTGGCATTGCAGCTATTGAAAAAATAAACGAACAAAAAGCAGCTTTATTGTATTCAGAAATTGACAGAAATCCATTATTTAAAGGTACTGCCGAAGTTGAAGATAGAAGTAACATGAATGCAACATTTGTTTTAACAGACGAAAGTCTAACTGAAAAATTTGATGCGATGTGGAAAGCTGCAGGAATATCAGGATTGACTGGGCACCGTTCTGTTGGAGGATATCGTGCTTCAATGTACAACGCACTTCCAATAGAAAGTGTTCAAGTTTTGGTTGATATAATGAAAGAATTAGAAAGTAGTGTTCAATAATCAGTAGTTAGTATTCAGAAAAAATAGAAAATAAATTATAATTGAGTTTTAACTTTTAAACTCATAAACTTTTAAACTTACAAACTCAAATATGAAAATATTAGCAAACGACGGAATTTCAAAAAGTGGTATCACTACCTTAGAAAAAGCAGGATTTGAAGTCATTACTACAAAAGTAGCCCAAGAACAAGTAGCCCATTACATCAATACAAATGATGTACAAGTAATTTTGGTAAGAAGTGCTACCAAAGTAAAACAAGACATTATCGATGCTTGTCCAGGATTAAAAATTATTGGTCGTGGTGGTGTTGGAATGGATAATATTGATGTAGAATATGCACGTTCAAAAGGAATTCACGTTATTAATACACCTGCCTCTTCATCTGAAAGTGTAGCCGAATTGGTTTTTGCGCATTTGTTTTCTGGCGTTCGTTTTTTACACGATGCCAATAGAAATATGCCTTTAGAAGGTGATACGAATTTCAATGGATTAAAAAAAGCCTACGCTGACGGATTAGAACTAAGAGGAAAAACTATTGGAATTATTGGATTCGGTAGAATTGGTCAGGCGGTAGCGAAATTAGCTTTAGGAATAGGAATGAAAGTGATTGCTGCCGATAAATATATTAACGAAGCCGTAATTAGAGTCGATTTTTATAACGGTCAATTTATTAATGTTGATATTATCACAGAGCCATTAGAAAATGTGTTAAAACATGCTGACTTTATTACGCTACACGTACCGGCACAAGACGGTTATGTATTAGACAAAGCCGAATTTGAAATGATGAAAAATGAAGTGGGAATTGTAAATTGTGCTCGAGGTGGTGTTATTAACGAAGTGGCTCTACTTGAAGCTATCGAAAACGGAAAAGTGTTATTTGCAGGTTTGGATGTTTTTGAAAACGAGCCCACTCCAGAAGTTCAAATATTAATGCAACCAAAAATTTCATTAACACCTCATATTGGTGCGGCAACTTTAGAAGCGCAAGACCGAATTGGTACCGAATTAGCTGAGCAAATTATTAGTTTATTGAAAAACAAATAATTCAAATAACATTAACATTTACCAAAAATAAAATTTAGTCCCAATTTTTCGGGACTTTTTTTTTATCTTTATACCGATAAATTTTAAAAAATGAACAGGTTAAAAAAACGTTGGAATATTTCTAGTAACTGGCAATTAGTTAGCATTTTAATTGTTTTTGCTATTACGGGATTCAGCTCATTACAAGTAGCGAAACCTTTTCTGTCATTAATTGGAATTCCCGAAACCTTTCAACCATATTGGTTATATCGTATTTTACGATTGGTATTAATTTTTCCTATCTATCAAGTTTTACTTGTTTTTATTGGATTTGTTTTCGGACAATTTACTTTCTTTTGGAATTTTGAAAAGAAAATGCTGTATAGAATGAGACTAGGTTTCATTGCCAATTTTGTAGATGAAAAAATTCTAAAAAAATAAAAACAAAACCTAATTCTGTCATACAATTGAACTAAAAAATTGTAATTTTGCGTTTTGATAAAAATTGTATGCAACACACAGAAAATTCTATTGAAATTATTGGGGCTCGTACTCATAATTTAAAAAATATTGATGTTACCATTCCTCGTGAAAAATTAGTGGTAATAACGGGTTTATCGGGTTCTGGAAAGTCCTCATTAGCCTTTGATACCATTTATGCGGAAGGACAACGTAGGTATATCGAAACATTTTCTGCTTATGCGCGTCAATTTTTAGGCGGTTTAGAACGTCCAGATGTAGATAAAATTGATGGATTATCTCCTGTAATTGCCATTGAACAAAAAACAACTAATAAAAGTCCACGTTCAACCGTTGGTACTATTACAGAAATATACGATTTTCTTAGATTATTATTTGCTCGTGCTGCAGATGCATACAGCTACAATACGGGTGAAAAAATGATTTCTTATTCGGATGATCAAATTAAAGAGTTGATTTATCAAGAATTTGATGGAAAAAAAATTAACATATTAGCACCAGTAATTCGTTCCCGTAAAGGACATTATCGTGAGTTGTTTGAACAAATTGCCAAACAAGGTTTTTTAAAAGTGCGTGTAAACGGCACCATAAAAGATTTAGAATATGGCATGAAAGTAGATCGATACAAAACACACGATATTGAAATTGTTATTGATAGAGTCGCCGTAAAACAAGACGAAGACACCGATAAAAGATTAACCGAAAGCATCAAAGTAGCGATGCATCATGGTGATGATATTTTAATGGTTATTGAACAAGATACTCAAGAAGTACGTTTTTATAGTAGAAGTTTAATGTGTCCTACTTCTGGTATTTCGTATCCCAATCCAGAACCTAATAATTTCTCCTTCAATTCACCAAAAGGGGCTTGTTCTAACTGTAATGGTTTAGGAATTGTAAATGAAATTAATCTTCAAAAAATTATTCCTAATCCAAAAGCATCAATTAAATCCGGTGGTTTTGCGCCTTTGGGCGAATATAAAAGCACTTGGATTTTTAAGCAATTAGAATTTATTGGTGAAAAATACGGATTTAAGATAACAGATAATATAGAAACCATTCCTGTAGAAGCCATGGATATGATTTTATACGGTGGAAATGAAAAATTTTCAGTAGTTTCTAAAGTGATGGGCATCACTAAAGATTATAAAATTGACTTCGAAGGCATCTCCAACTTTATTAAAAATCAGTTTGAACAATCAGAATCGGCAAGTATTAAACGTTGGGCCAAAGAATTTATGGACGAAAACGAATGTTCGGAATGTCACGGATCACGTTTACGAAAAGAAGTTTTGTACTTTAAAATCAACGAAAAAAGTATTGGCGATTTAGTGCAAATGGATATTGTAGAATTACAACAGTGGTTTTCGGATTTACCGAATCACATGTCGGAAAAACAACAAACCATTTCACTCGAAATTTTAAAAGAAATCAATGCTAGAATTAATTTTTTACTGGATGTTGGCTTAGATTATTTATGTTTAAATAGAAGCTCCAAAACGCTTTCTGGTGGTGAAGCACAACGTATACGATTGGCGACACAAATTGGTTCGCAATTGGTGGGCGTTTTATATATTTTAGACGAACCAAGTATCGGATTACATCAACGCGACAATGAACGATTAATAAAATCATTAGAAAGTTTACGCGATATTGGCAACTCGGTTTTAGTGGTGGAACACGACAAAGATATGATAGTTCGTGCCGATCATGTGATTGACATTGGTCCGAAAGCTGGTAAATATGGTGGACAAATTATTAGCCAAGGCACACCAGCCGAATTATTAAAAGAAAATACAATTACTGCGCAATATTTAAATGGTAAAATGAAAATTGAAGTACCAAAAACGCGTAGAAAAGGAAATGGTAAGTTTTTAAAACTAACTGGTGCGACTGGAAATAACCTAAAAAATGTTTCAATAGAAATTCCTTTAGGGCAATTAATTTGTGTTTCTGGGGTTTCTGGAAGTGGAAAATCCACCTTAATTAATGAAACGCTCTACCCTATTTTAAATGCACACTTTTATAACGCGGTTAAAAAACCGCAACCCTATAAAAAAATTGAAGGATTAGAACATTTAGATAAGGTTATTGATATTGATCAAAGTCCAATTGGTAGAACACCGCGAAGCAATCCAGCTACTTATACCGATGTTTTTTCGGAAATAAGAAGTTTATTTACATTGACATCTGAAGCACAAATTCGTGGCTATAAACCAGGACGTTTTAGTTTTAATGTAAAAGGTGGCCGTTGTGAAACCTGTGAAGGTTCTGGAGTTAGAACTATCGAAATGAGTTTTTTACCCGATGTGTATGTAGCATGCGAAACCTGTCAAGGAAAACGTTTTAACAGAGAAACCTTAGAAATTCGTTTCAAAGGAAAATCCATTTCAGATGTATTAAACATGACGGTTGATGAAGCCGTAGATTTCTTTGAAAATATTCCAAAAATATATCGAAAAGTAAAAACCATCCAAGATGTTGGTTTGGGATACATCACATTAGGACAACAAAGTACCACGCTTTCTGGTGGTGAAGCACAACGAATTAAATTAGCTGGAGAATTATCTAAAAAAGATACAGGAAATACCTTTTATATTTTAGATGAACCTACAACTGGCTTGCACTTTGAAGACATTCGCATTTTAATGGATGTCATAAATAAATTGGTAGACAAAGGAAATACGGTTTTAATTATTGAACATAATTTAGACGTAATAAAACTTGCAGATTATATTATAGATATTGGTTTAGAAGGCGGAAAAGGTGGCGGAGAAGTTTTATGTAAAGGCACTCCAGAAGAAATTATAAAAAATAATAAAAGTTATACCGCACAGTTTTTGAAAAAAGAATTATCTTAGTTTACTTATTTTAATAAAAAAATTGATACTATGAGTGGAATATACCAAAATGAAGAGGAAAGAATTCAAGATAAATTAAAACAAAAAACTTGGAACGAAGTAAGAGCAAACGATTCTTGGGCTATTTTTAAAATCATGTCAGAATTTGTAAATGGATATGAAACTATGGGACGAATTGGCCCTTGTGTAACTATTTTTGGATCTGCAAGAACAAAACCAGAAGATAAATATTATTTACTAGCCGAAAAAATTGCTTATAAAATTTCAAAAGCGGGGTACGGCGTCATTACCGGTGGCGGTCCTGGAATTATGGAAGCTGGAAACAAAGGCGCACACCTTGGTGGAGGAACATCTGTGGGGTTAAATATTGATTTACCTTTTGAACAACATTTTAATCCATATATAGATCGAGATAAAAACTTAAATTTCGATTACTTTTTTGTAAGAAAAGTAATGTTTGTAAAATATTCTCAAGGTTTTGTGGTGATGCCTGGAGGTTTTGGAACATTAGATGAACTATTTGAAGCCATTACTTTAATTCAAACTAAAAAAATAGCTAAATTTCCAATTATCTTAGTGGGAACTGAATTTTGGACGGGTTTAATGGATTGGATTCAATCTGTAATGATAGACAAATTTAAAAATGCGTCACCAGAAGATTTAAAATTATTTAAAATTGTAGATCACGAAGATGAAGTGGTGGAAACTTTAGATAATTTCTATAAAAAATATGAATTGTCGCCTAACTTCTAATATAAAATTTAAAAAAAAGTCCCATCTTTTGAATGGGACTTTTTTAATTTATTTTATAAGAAACACCTAAATTATAATTAAAAAACTTTCCGAAAGCAAAGGCACTCAGAAAATTAAATTTATTTAAAGTATAATTTACGGCAATTTCACCAATATAATTGGTTTTTCTTTTTTCAATAGTATCCAGCAATTGGTTAATTATTTGTTGAGCCGGAATGATATCTTCAATAGCGCCTTTTTCACCGCTAACTAAATAATTAAACATGCTGCTGTTGACAATAAAACTTCCTAAAATTTCAAATTTTTTGATTTCTTTAGATACCGCTAATTGGTAATGAAATGTATCCACAATTCCGTTTAAATTATTAATACCTAAATTTCCAAATGAAGTATTCACATCTAAAAAATCAAAACTAATGTCTTCATTTGAATAAAAAGACATAGCAGAAATATGAATGTTTTTAGGTTCTAAACTCGGAAAATATTGACTAATATTGTGCTTTAATCCAACACCATATACTTGATAATACCCACGTTTTAAATTGGTTTTAGTAGAAAAACGACCAATAAGTTCTGTACCACTTGGTAAAGCGAGAGATACATCTAAATACGGATAGTTTATAGTTTCTTGGTTTACTCCTTTTGGCGTTTTTAAACGGACTTGTTGCCCATCTAAATCACCTACTAAATAATAAGTATCATCATTTCCAATCGCAGTTGGTACTTCGGCTGTTGATTGAGTGCCTTCTAACTGTAAAAATTGAAAATCAGAATTTGCAATTGTAAAACTTCTATCCGAATTTGGAACAAAAAACATGTTTCCATGAATTCTCACATTAATTTCCCAATTTTCTTTCTTCTTAGCCGAATGCATCCATGCAGATGACGCTTGATAAACAGCTGCATCCGTTGCTGGAATTAAATATTGTTTGGAATACAATAGGGCATCTTCTAAAAGATACCCTATTTGTTCAAATTGTTCACTTGTTTGTGAAAATCCAAAATTTGAAAATCCAAAAATAAACAGACCTGATAAAATACTTAACTTTTTCAATTAAGCATCAATTTTAGCGTAAGCTGCATTTTTCTCAATAAATTCTCTACGAGGTGGAACTTCATCACCCATTAACATAGAGAACACTCGATCTGCTTCACCTAAATTATCGATAGTTACTTGACGGAAAGTTCTAAAATCCGGATTCATTGTAGTTTCCCACAATTGTTCTGCATTCATCTCTCCCAGACCTTTATAACGTTGAATACTTGTACTTCCTCCCATTTCCATAGAAATTCTATCGCGTTGGTCGTCGTTCCAAGCATATTGTTTTTTGTTTCCTTTTTTAACCTGATATAAAGGCGGCGCTGCAATGTACACGTGTCCGCCTTCAATTAATTCTTTCATGTATCTAAAGAAAAATGTAAGAATTAAGGTAGAAATGTGAGAACCATCGACATCGGCATCACACATAATAATTACTTTATGGTAACGTAATTTCGATAAGTTTAATGCTTTACTGTCCTCTTCTGTACCTACAGTAACTCCTAAAGCAGTGAAAATATTTCTAATCTCTTCGTTTTCAAAAACTTTGTGTTGCATCGCTTTTTCTACATTCAAAATTTTACCTCTTAATGGTAAAATGGCTTGAAAATATCTATTACGACCTTGTTTGGCAGTACCACCTGCAGAATCTCCCTCTACTAAGTAAATTTCACATTTTTCAGGATCTTGTTCCGAACAATCGGATAATTTTCCAGGCAATCCACCGCCACCCATAACGGTTTTACGTTGTACCATTTCACGAGCTTTCTTCGCTGCGTGACGCGCTTGTGCTGCTAAAATTACTTTCTGAACAATAGTTTTGGCATCATTAGGATTTTCTTCTAAATAGTTTTCCAACATTTCTGCAACAGCTTGCGAAACGGGTGAAACTACTTCTCTATTTCCTAATTTTGTTTTGGTTTGTCCTTCAAATTGTGGTTCTTGAATTTTCACAGAAATTATTGCTGTTAATCCTTCACGGAAATCATCTCCAGCAATTTCAAATTTCAATTTTTCTAATAAACCAGAAGCATCTGCATATTTTTTCAACGTACGCGTTAATCCCATACGGAAACCTTGTAAATGGGTTCCTCCTTCGTGAGTATTAATATTATTTACATATGAAAAAATATTTTCTGTATAGGAAGTATTATAAATTAAGGCTACTTCCACAGGAATTTCCCCTTTTTCATTTTCCATGCTAATTACATGAGAAATAATTGGTTCTCTGTTTCCGTCTAAAAACTTAATAAATTCTTTTAACCCTTCTTTAGAATGAAAGGTTTCAACAGGCTGACTTCCATCGTCTGCTAAGTGTCTTTTATCGGTTAAAGTTATTGTAATTCCTTTATTTAAGAATGACAACTCACGTAAACGAGCCGCTAATGTATCGTAAGAATATTCTAACGTTTGTGTAAAAATAGTAGCATCAGGCTTAAACGTTACAATTGTACCTCTTTTATCTGTTGTACCAATTTGTTTTACGGGATATAAGCTTTTTCCTTTTTCGTATTCTTGTTCATATACTTTTCCTTCTCTATGAACAGTGGCGCGCAAGTGGTCTGAAAGTGCATTCACACAAGATACACCTACTCCATGAAGTCCTCCAGAAACTTTATACGAATCTTTATCAAACTTACCTCCAGCTCCAATTTTGGTCATTACCACCTCTAATGCAGAAATTCCTTCTTTCTTGTGAATGTCTACAGGAATACCGCGTCCATTATCTTCAACAGTAATTGAATTATCTTCATTGATAGCTACATAGATGGTATCACAATGACCGGCTAATGCTTCATCAATAGAGTTATCTACTACTTCATATACTAAATGATGCAATCCTCTAACTCCAGTATCTCCAATATACATAGATGGACGCATTCTTACATGCTCCATTCCTTCTAACGCCTGGATACTATCGGCTGAATAACTACCTTTTTTATTTTCTTCACTCATAATAATTGTGTTAAATAAACATTTTTATAACAAACAAATATAACGAATGGATTAAAAAAAGCCAAGATATAACAACAGCAAAACACCTTAAGTTATCAACATTTGTTAATTTCTGAAATCTTTTCTAAAAAGGGCTAAAAAGGGTCAAAAATGCTATTTTGATGATTTTTTATCTCAATCGAAAACAGTTGAAAATAAGAAAACGTCTTAAAACGCAAAAAAAGAAGTATTTAAAAATGTTTATTTTTCTATAATTAACCTAAAGAAGAGAAAAAAAGTAAAAACTTATAGAATTTCTAAAATTTTATAATTCACTTCTTTTACCAAAAATTCAGCTTGTACAGGTTTATGCATCAATTGTATGCCCAAAGGAGATTGTGGAGAAATGGCAAAAACAACTCGATTATCAATTGTGATTTTAGGTAAAGCCGTGCTAATAAAAACGGTTAAATGATTAGTAACTACAACACTTCCTAACACTACATTGTTGGAAACCTGTTCAATATCTAATTTTGATAATATGACTTGTTGCTCGATGGCTTCTTTAAGTTTATTAGCGATTTTTTCTTGTTCGATATGTAATTTTGACAACGTAGTTTCGTGCTTGTCTCCTGCCGAAGATTTAGTATCATTTTGCGCATCTTCAGTTAATGAGTTTATTAAATCCTGATAAATGTCTATTTTATCTTGAAGTAATAGTTGATAATGGGAAAGTATTTTTTGCTTGAAGTTTGGCATATATAAAATTATAGAATACTTAATTTAATGACTTGAAATCATTTTTAAGATTAAAAATCAAATTTATAACTCGCACCACCCAAAATCTGTACACCTTGTACAGGGAAATTTGCCCATCTGTTATATTGTTGATTGGCTAAATTATTTCCTTTTAAAAAGAAATTTAATCTTTTACTGAATTTATATCCCACGTGGGCATTCAAATCAAAGTAACTATCTAATGATACTGTTTTTATACCTGAATTAAACGAAGAAAACATCGATTCATTATTAATGCTATCTATATCTTGTCTTTCTCCTACAAAAAACAATTTAGCACCAGCGCTCCATTTTTCATTTATTTCAAAGTCAATAAAACTTGCTACTTGAAGTTTTGGTAAATTCCAAGCCTCATTTTGAGTTGATGTAGTATACGTATTAAAGGTTCCGTTAATTCCGAAAGCAATGTTTTTTGTAAAATCTGCTTTTAATTCTCCAAACACACTCCAGGTTTTCAAGTCGTCATAAACTACATTAAACGAATTTCCAAAAGCATATCCATTGTTTGTTGATAACGAATCAAAATAATTTGCTACAAATAATGCTTTATTATCTTGATTTAAATAGGAAGTTTTTACATTAAAAGCAACTGCATTGGCTAATTTTCCTTTTAAACCAACATACAAATCATATTTAGTATTGGTTGGAGCAATAAATAACGTAGGAGAAACAAACGGATTATTATCTACGAAATCCGCATACGAATTTTGCTGCAAATTTCCTTCTGCTCCAGCATAAGCCAATAAAATATCACCTACTAATTTGTACGATGCTTTTACTTTTGGATAAAAGAATATTTTGTTATTATTTTCTTGATCTATGGATGATTGAGCAAAAAAAACTTTTGCACCTATTTCAACTGACAAATCCTCTTGTTGGTATAAAATACTTGGACTAAAACCTAAATTTAAGGATGAATATTTGTAAGCCGAATTCATTTGCATTAATCTTCTATCAAAACTTCCACCTACATAATCTAAAACAAAATCAGTTTTCACTTTTTGATCAATTACTTCAAAATCAAAATTTGGTTTGACAAAAAATCTATTTTCAGCCGAGCCAAAAGCATCAGAAAATCGTTTAAATTGTATAGATAGTTGCTTAAAAAAACTGTCTTTTGCAGTCATTTTCCCACCAATTGCTAGGGTATTATACACTTGTTTTTCATCAATTTTATTGACTACTGAAGCGTCAAAAAACGAATAATTTGGTAAACCATACCAATTGATGCCTTGATTTTTAATTCCTAAGTCAGCATTCCAACTTAACTTTCTATTTCTACTTCCATAAGTTACGTCCAATGCATTTGTGTGAAAATTATTGTCTAAAAGTACGCCACCAATTCCACCTTGAGAGGATAAATGTTGAAACAATCCGCCCACATAATCGGTTTTACTCAATTGGTGGGTTAAAAACACTTCCGCATTTGCAGTACCATAATTACCTGCACCTAAAGAAACATAATTAGAAAAACCTTTTTCTAATATTTCTTCATCTACATCAGCCGCTTTTCCTTTAGAAGGCATAAATGTTGAGGCCACTGGAAATGAAAAAATTTGAAATTTTATAGGAATTTTTGGTTCCATAACTTCTTGTTCCACTGCTGGTGATTGTTTTATTTTAAACGCATCCGAAATGGTTGGTGTATAGGGTTTTACAATATTTACCACTTCACTTCCAATGTTTTCATCTTTCTTTTGAGAAAAACCAACTTGAAAGGCTGAAAGGACGATGATACTTATAATTACTTTTTTCATATATATGTTTTAATTAACCGCAATGAAACTAGGGTTTTCGTTAGGTTTGTAATTTTTTTAATTTTATACTTCGTAATTCAAAATTCGTAAATCGTAATTTAACTTACTTCGTAACTGACGAATTCGTTTTGGCTTCTGCAGCTTTTATGATTTCTAATTCTGATTGACATTCTGAAACTACATCGGGAAATTCAGTAAAATTATCGATGATACTTTGTAAAATTTCAGTAGCTTGAAAGCTATCGTTTAATCCGTAATAGTTTTTTGCCATTAAAACCAAACTTTTTGCTCCAAAATATTTATATCCTGAGTACGTACTCGAATATTTTTCTACCGATGTATTTGAGGCTTCAAATTTTTGTTCTTTATTCTTAAAATAAGCATCGTAATACAACGCTTCGGCTGCCAATTCGCCTTTTGCTATTTTTTGCAATTTAGCATAAGCATCTTTTGCTTTTGCATCGTTATTTGTTTTTATTGCTGAACGTGCTATAATAATTTGTGCATCACTTTTAATCTTATCCTCTATTTTTTGATTATTTAACACCTTATCGGAATACAATTCTGAGTTAGTAAAATCTTGTTTTTCATAAAAACACTTCATCAAATTAGCTTGCGCAAACGTAATGTTTTGAGGATATTCTGCAGCTGTTTCTAATTGTTTTAAAACAACAATTGCTGCATCACAATTTTTATCTTTAAGATGAATTTCTGATAAGCGAACCAAAGCTTGTTCTGTAAATTCGTTTCTGGCTTGTGCAATTACATACTCGTAATGTGGAATTGCATTTTTTTCTAATGCATCTGCAAAATACAATTGCGCTAGGTAAAAATGGACTTTCAAAGCGTGTGATCCATTTGGAAACTGAACCAAATAACTCGTAAATCCAGATATCGCTTGTTTGGCATTATTTGTTAAGTATTTTTTTTCTGCCGATTCGTACATATCATTATCTAATTCTGCATCGGAAACTTCTACAAAAGTTAGTGTTTTTACCCAAGCAGCATATTCTGGTATATTTCCATTTGCTTTGTAAATATTTTTTGCTGTTGAGACAGCTTCTAATGATTCTGGCGAATTTGGAAATTCGGCTACTACTTTTTTAAATTTTGTAATGGCAGCATCGTCTTTATCTGTATTATAAAAAATTAATCCTTGCTTTAATATTGATTTTGCTATATAGGCGCTATTTTTATGAGTAGCAATTAAAACATCAAATGTAGCAATGGCTTTATCATTTTGTTCTTCTACGGTATAGGTATTGGCTAATTCATATAAAGCATCATCCATAAATTGTGATGTTTTATATGTGGTTACAAACTTATTTAGATCCTCAATTTTCTTTTCATTTTTATTTACAAATCCATAGCTCATTCCTTTTTGAAATGCCGCATAATCAGCATCAACGCATTTTAACTCAATAGCTTTGTTATAAGCATCCATAGCTGGCCAATATTTTGAAGAAATATAATTGCAGTCTGCCATTCGTAAATACGCATCCGTGAATCGGACTTTATCGTCTTTTCCTTTTAAAATAAAAGCATTAAAGTACGGAATGGCATTTTCATATTCTTTAATTTTAAAATAAGCATAGGCCAAATTATATTCTGCAGTTTTACTTTCTGGAGTATCTGAAGCTGCCGCATCATTTAAAAATTGTTTATAGGTTAAAACCGCTTCTGAAAATTGATCTAAACTATACTCACATTCTGCTTTCCAAAAAGTAGCACGTGCGGTAATTTTTGCCTCTTTATTTTCTGTTAATGATTTTTTAAATAAAATGTAAGCTTCTTGATACTTTCCATCAGTATACACTTCTAGCCCTCTGTAAAAAGTAACTTTTTGATATGCCAATTTATTTTCAGGCGTTTTATTTTTTTCTAATAAAATTAAAGCTTCTGTATAATTTTTAGACGTGATATAAGAATTTATCAATAAACTTTTCAATTCCTGGTTATTTGGATTCGTTGGATATTTTTCTAAAAAAGATTTTAAAACTTCAGGCGTTGAGAGGTATGGATTACCAATTTCATAACTCAACTTTGCATAATTTAATGCGGCATCTTCTTGAATTTTGAAATCAAAATCCATTTCCGAAGCGGTTTTAAAAGCAGTTAATGCTTGCTGTTTTTTGTCGGTATTTAGATAACTTTCTGCTAAATGATAATACGCGTTTTGTGCTAAAAAATCATTTCCTTCAATAATTTTATTGAATTGTAAGATGGCACTTTCATAATTTTTTTGTTGGTAAAAAGCATACCCTAATTGGTAAAAATCGGTATGATTCCATTTGCCATTTTTTCCTTTATAGGCTTGTAAATAAAGGATTGCTTTATCGTATTGTTTTAAATTAAAATAACTTTCTCCAATTATTTTCGACAATTCACTTTTTTCAATTGCTGATGATTTTTTCAGTTGCGGTTCGCCCAAATCAATAGCTTTTTGAAAATTTCCTAATTTAAAATTCATATCGGCTTGAAAGTACCCCATTTTTTCTTTGTACTTTTCTTGATTTTCAACTTGTCCAAAGAGCTCGTTAGCTTCTTTATAATTATTGCCTTCATAGGCTAAATATCCTAAATAATATTTGGCCTGATTTCCATATTCTTTCGACTGAATTACTTTATTCAAATAATTAGAAGCATCTTTATTTTTTTTAATTGAAAAATTGGCATACCCTCTCTGAAAGTTAGCTTTATCTATATCGTAATCAGCTAATTCAGGTTCATGAATATTTTCATACCATTTTAAAGATTGCGCATAATTTCCTTCAGCAAAATAATATTGAGCAACTTCAAAATAAGCTAAATTTCTTTTTGTACTAGTCGGGTGATTTTCAATAAATGATTCCATCAGTACATCCGCATCTTGTTGATTGGTTTTTATAGCACAATTGGCAATGAAATAATCGCAATCAGATAAAATTTCTTCAGATGGAATGGCATTTTTTACACGTTCAAATAAAATTTGTGCCGCTTGAAACTGCTTTTCTTTGTATAATTGAATAGCTTTATGATATTCTGGATTTTGGTTTAAATATATAGCAGATTGCTGAGCCATATTACTTTGCGAAATAAAAAGTAATGCTAAAAAAAGCGTTTTAATACCGTTCATAATTGAATTCATTTTAAGTTTCAAATATATCAAAAGGATATCATTATAAACGCAAAAATTATCTTAAATATTGCAATGATAATAATTTACTTGAATAATTTTGTTTAGCGATGAAATGTTTATATTTTTACAGAATAAATTACATTATTATGAGTCAAACGATTTTATCTCTAAAAAACGTTTCTATATACCAAGAAAACAATTTAATAGTATCAGATATTAATTTAGAAGTTCAAAAAGGTGAATTTTTATATTTTATTGGAAAAACGGGTTCTGGAAAAAGTAGTTTAATGAAAGTGCTTTACGCAGATTTACCTTTAAAAGAAGGCGAAGGAACAATTGTTGATTATAATTTAAATACCTTAAAAGAAAAAGACATTCCGTTTTTAAGAAGAAAAATTGGAATTGTGTTTCAGGATTTCAAATTATTATCTGACAGAAGCATAAAAGAAAATTTATTGTTTGTATTAAAAGCTACTGGCTGGAAAGACAAATCTGAAATGGATGCACAAATTCATGAAGTTTTGGAAAAAGTAGGTATGGCTAATTTTGCTTCAAAAATGCCGCATCAATTATCTGGTGGAGAACAACAGCGTGTTGCAATAGCACGTGCTCTTCTAAATGATCCGGAATTAATTTTAGCCGACGAACCATCTGGTAATTTAGATCCTCAAACGAGTATTGAAATTATGGAAGTATTAAGAACTATTAATGCCAACGGAAAAACGGTAGTAATTGCTACACACGACTATGCCTTATTATTGAAATATCCTGCAAAAACATTAAAATTTGAAGACGGAAAAGTATATGAAGTTGTTCAAAAAGCAGTGTAACAAATTTTTAAATTAATATACTAATTCAGAAACTAACTTAATCAAAAAAGCTATGAATGAAGTTTTAAAAAGTAATGGAATAAAATTTGGAGTTATTTTAGGTGGTGTAGGAATACTTATGCACCTAATAATATATTTACTAGGTGGAATAAACAAGGAAAATGCTATTACTGGAAGCATAATTCAGTTTGTGTTTTGGTTAGGATATTTAGGAGTTAGAATTTTTCAATGTATAAACACCAAAAAGGATTTCAACAATTCTATAACATTTAAAGAATTATTCACAACTTTAACTATTACTATTACTATTGGAATTTTTATTTCACAGTTATTTACTTACTCCTTGAACAATTTTATTGATGCAGATTATGGCTCGACATTGAATGAATTTATGAATAAACAACAAATTATTGCAATGAAAGCAGCGAAAGATTATATTGAAGTTTCAAGTCAAGATATTAAAGATATGGCAAATACTGATAATTTTTCTATAATTAAAACAGGACAAGCTTTTGTAATGTCTATATTAATTAGTTCAATAATGAACTTAATTTTAGCCGCCATATTTAAATCAAAAACAAACCCATTAAACGAATAAATGAATATATCATTAGTAATTCCCTTATTAAACGAACAAGAATCGTTACCAGAATTATCAAAATGGATTGAGAAAGTTATGACGAGTCATAACTTTTCTTATGAAGTATTGTTTATAGACGATGGTAGTACTGACGCGTCTTGGCAAACCATTTTAGACTTACAAAAAACCAATTCCAACATCAAAGGAATTAAGTTTTTACGAAATTATGGTAAAAGTCAAGCCCTACACGCTGGTTTTGCACAAGCTAATGGAGACGTAGTAATTACTATGGATGCCGATTTACAAGATAGTCCAGATGAAATTCCAGAA
>Ga0164295_10000205_pt1 | contig 49846 bp, 62 predicted proteins | sample GEODES006metaG_FD_111798 | JGI IMG/M metagenome (GOLD analysis project Ga0164295, IMG submission 111798) | Oligotrophic lake water microbial communities from Sparkling Lake, Wisconsin, USA - GEODES006 metaG | ecosystem: Environmental > Aquatic > Freshwater > Lake | place: USA: Sparkling Lake...
AAGCGAAGCGACTGGAAGCGAAGCGACTGGAAGCGAAGCGACTGGAAGCGAAGCGACTGGAAGCGAAGCGACTGGAAGCGAAGCGACTGGAAGCGAAGCGACTGAATGCGAAGCACCCTTATTCGAAAAAATCATTTTTGAAATCGACAAGTAAAATATAATAAATATCATAAATAATCCAAAAGCCATGGAATGATTAAATCGAAAAGAATTCTTTTTTCTGGAAATTAAATATATAATCGTAAATATTATTATGAATCCTATTATCGAATTAAATAAAAAAATCATTAGTTTTGGAATAAAATATAATAAAAATAATAACAAGAAAAAAATAATTATATAAATCAATGTTTCATTTATTTTCATTATATTATAAATTATTATAATATAATACAAGACAAATTATCTTCCTGTTGAACCAAACCCACCATCACCTCTTTCTGTATCTTCATCCAATTCATCTACAATAAGAACAACAATAGGAACCAATGAAGGCGCACAAACTTGAATAAGAGAAGTAAATGATTCAAATGATGAAGCACTATTTGTGCTTGTTTTTACATCAAAACAAGCCATCAAATTTCCTCTATATCCCGAATCAATAATACCAACTGAATTCGCCAAACGAAGAGCTGTTTTTGATCCAGTACTAGATCTTGGATACATGTAATATCCACTTGGATACTCTTTTCCATTATCACAAATCATTCTTCCAGAACACTTTACACCAAAATCAACTTTGTTTACTTGCGAACAATCACAATTCAATTCTTCTCTTAGTAACAAATTAAATCCAGCATCAATAAAATTATTATTCATTACATTATTGTTGTGATTATTCGCATTTTGAATATACAAATTCTTTACTTCTTGATAATTCGACATATTCTCTACAACCTTAATTTGTAGAATAAAAAATTGACTATACGTAGACAACAACTTGTTACGAATTTCACGAATAGGAATCATTTTATATGCGATATATAATAGTCTTTAAGTTTTTTTAAATCTTTTATTCCAGAAAAAGCAGTAAAAATATTTAAAACGTATAATAAATATTTAATCCCAATAGTAATAAAATTAACAAAATAAAAAATATCTATATAATAACTTATTGAAGCACTAATAAAATCACCATCATAATCTTTCTGTAATATATGATTCGTATCATAAATAATATACAATGAAGAAATAATAAGACCAATAATTCCAATTATCTTAATATATATACTCGATGAAGAAGTTAATAAATAAGATAAATGGTCAAATATAATAATTGATAATAATATATAAAATAATATGATTCCAAAATGAAATGATAAATTGATTCCTAAAAAATAAATAACAGATCCAATTAAGAAAAATACAATAAAACAAGAAGCTAAAATAATAATTGTTCTTTTTAAAAATTCATGATTCACTATCATTTTCAAAAAAGAAAAAATAATTCCCATCAACATCGAAAATATAGTAAAAAATATAAATTTAATGGTTGAATTTAATGGAAACATTACAATAATCAGTAATAATCCAATTAACAATATATAAATTGGAATTTTTTCAAATATATTTAATTGAATCGTTGTATTCTCCATAAAATAAAAAGTAACACCTATTTGAAATATTAAATTGGAAAAAACCAACAACATAAATTCTTCTTTTTTTTCCATTAAATAAAAAAAATTTTTATATTTTTTTTTAACACTATCCATTAATATATATCTATAAGAATTATTTAGATATGTCTGAACACCTAGATTCAGTATACCATCTAGGTGGTGTTAAGAATACGGGTGTATATAAAGGTGGTGGTGGTCCATTTGAACCAACTTGAGCAGTAGATGCTCCCAAACTTCGTATAGAAGGTATATGACTGTTGTTGGTAGCAAAAGGAAATGGTTTTTGAGGACCAATTGGGTTTGCACATTTTCTTTGGATTTGTAATGTATATTGAGCAGAAGTTTGTGGAATATACAAATCTTTTGTATATAACCCTCCAGAATCGATAATATTGTAAGAAGTATAATTTGCATTGGTTGTGCTACATCCAGTACCGCCTCCTCTTTTATAATAATTAATAAATTTCTCTGGTTTATTTGTATTATTCACTGTAATATTTTTAGCCGCTAAAGTATCCAAATATACTTGCTGACTTGTATTATCAGACAAATTACTATTACCATAAACAGGTTGAACCCAGTAATTAGGATATTGACCATTGTGAATCCATTTATATTTCTTTTCCAACATACCTTTAGTAGAGAGTACACTTGGTTTAATAAATCGATATTGTTTTCCACGAGTGTCAACTTTGACATTGGGCATATTAAAGACCGGTTCGGATTTTGCATATTGTCCCAAATGACCTCCCCAACCAATCGGATGTTCGCCATAAAACGGGGTTCCATTGACACTCATAGCATAACTTTTTCCGATATATCCTTGGTTTCTCGTCCCACCATTTAAAGAAAACCCACTAATCCCAAAAGGTAAAGTGTTGTATTGTTTTGTTGGACCAAAAGGTCCTTGGCTAACCCATAATCCGTCTGTTGGTTTTCCACTGATTTTTACGCCTAAACAAGTGATAATTCCCTTCTTTTTTAGGGTTTGTATAGACATATAATATATAAATATTGATTAAATAATATAAGTATAATATCAATAAATCAGACAATATATTATTAGTAATATAGTGTGAGTTATATCATATTCTTGTAATTATATTATTAATATAATTGTGGAATCATGTAACTTACTTTAAATAATATGTATTATTATATATTATATTATGGATGATGAAGATTTTCCTGATACTTTTGATTTTTCGAGATTTGGTCCAGGTCAAAAAATAGGAACTAGTTCACAAGGAACATATACCTCAATATCTGGCCCAGTTCCTAGTGCGCTTCCTCCACAACTTGTTCAACACCCTACAACTGTAGATACTTGTTGTTATTCTAGTTATTTTAACTATTTATTGGGTGATACAGGACCGTGTAATTTGATAGATAAATTTAAAGCTTTTTTATGTCCGGGTACGGGCGAAGTAGACGAAGATAAATACATAGAATTAATTATTAAGATTGGGAATGTGTTCCCCAAAAGCGCAATTAAACTACGGGAATTTCTAGCTTTTTGGCAAAAATTGTTTAAAACACCAGAAGTATATTGGAGAGATATGGGTATTTCATCTGCTAAATTCGTTTTAGAAACATTACATATTCCAAAAAAAACAGACAAAGACGGTAATAAAAAATCTCGAACTCCTTTCAGGGGTCAAACTATTGAATGTACAAGTGCAAATGGACAACAAATAGGTATGCAATGTTTTACTACTATTGGTAGGGGTATAATTTTTCCAATACGTTGTGATTATTGTGGTATAGAATTAAATAGTTTTTCTAATGTTCCTGGTATTCCACCTGGAACCAAACCAGCTGCTTGTGAACATTTATTAGAAGTTATACCATTACTTATGACATTAGGTATAACGCCAAGTGACATATATATACAGAATACAGTAGTATATCAAAATATAATTGAAATTATAACTAAGTTAGGATGTTATAAATATGCATGTCAACATTGTAACCTTGCAAAAGCTCAAATTCAAAGGGAGAGTATTTTGGTAGAAGTTGCGCGAGACCCGGGAACAGGACAATACATATTTATTCCAAACAATCCGTCTATTGGGGCATTTGGTATAGAATATTTTACGTATCAAGGTCATCTCTTTGATAATGATGATGCAAGAGATGAACAAATAGACTATATACTTAATTTGTTAATACCACCAACGGCAATTGATGTTATTGCTATTAATATAGACGGTTTAACATTTAATTTACCAGCTGATAAGGTTCCTCTAAAAGAGTTACTAAAACAGAATTATTATGATGAAGAAAGGTATAAGAGTCTGCCGGCTAGCAGTCAAACAGCAATGAAAACAGCAATAGAAAATTTATCGAAACACACTTTTACTGCTAGTGATGGTAGCATTGTTCCTGGTGGTGCTACGAACGTTTCATGGCTAGTTTATCCAATGGTGAATGTGTTGGTGACTAATTTAAACCAATTGCTAACTGCTGCCTATATACCAGATATGCGTGCTTTGCTTACATTGGGAACTGTAAAAATTTTTGCAAGAATAGCATTAACTCAAAACAGATTTAAATTACAACCAATAGCAGGCGGTAGAAGAAAATATTACACAAATAAAAAAGTAATAAATAAAATATCTAATTTTTTTTTAAAAGGAGGTAACGGTTTTGTAGATAATTTGCAACTTTTGAAAGGATTAAATAATGCGATTGAATGTATAATTAATAAGGATCTTACTACGGTTATAACTAAGAGTCATAGTACATTAAAAGAAACTGTGCAAAAGGTTATATCTATGAACCGCACATTAACAGTTTGGCAAAGCGCACATACTGCTCCTATTAATATTGCTAGTGAACAAATAAAAGACTTTTTAAACGATCCGAGAAATCAATATATAGACCCAGATAATAGTTATATTGACTATATAAACGAGGAATTTTATAGTAATAGTGATTGTATAGATGAGGATATGGATCGTATAGATGAGGATATGGATCGTATAGATGGGGATATGGATCGTATAGATGAGCATATGGATCGAAGGGGGATATTGAACCGACAACGACAAGCAAAACGAGAAAAAGAAATAAACCAAGCACGAGAAAGAAAAAAAAAAAAAAAAAAAGAAGGATACGAGAGTAAATTGGATGTGAGATCCAAAATGAAAGCCGACAATACAGGAAATTTTAAACTAGGTGGAACGCTACGTAAGAGAAAAACAAGAAAAAATAAGAGAAAAACAAAAACAAGAAAGCAAAAAAAACATCTCAAACGAAAGACTCGTAAATGATAATTATTTTTCTTTTTCGATAATCTTTTATCAAATTCTTTTTGAAAAACCAATATAATTTTGTATTTTTTATATTTTCCAATTTATTTTCTTCTTCGTTATATTTTTCTTTGAAAAAGCAGAAATAAATAAATGAAGCCAAAGAATAATGAAAAGATAATTTATTAACAGAATGATTTGGAATATTCTCTACTTTTATTAATTCAGGAGAACAAAAATTATCTTTTGAAAAAGGTGTTTGTAGAGAAAAACAATCATTTTTTATTAAACATATATTTTTTTCGTTTAGACAAACAAAATATCGATTGTTAATCACAATGATATCTTCTGGATGAAAAGAAAAAAAAGAATATCCCATTTTTTCTAATATTTTTTGTTGTAAAAATAAACAATAAATCATTTCCAATGATAATTCATAATTTATCTTTTCTAAAACAAGTTTTTCAACTGATTTTGCATTTATTTTTATTTCTAAAGTATTTACTATTTTATTGAAAAAAGATAATCCTTGAATCGATTTTAATAATATCAAAAAAGAATCTGTTATTTTTTCTTTATTCAATTGAATGGAAAATAATTGTTTATTTATTTTCTCTATAATTACCATTTGTGTTTTTATAAATACATATAAAAACACATTTTTATTTAACGCAACTTTGGTTGACAAGAATGATTTGCACATCTTATATGTCCTTTTTTACAACGAGCCATTTTTCTAGTTGGTTTCTTTCTTATAGGAACACATTTTGCTCCACATTTTCGTGTCTTCCTACGACACCTTGTTTTCGAATGAGGATTACTTCTCGTATATGACATGGTTCGAGTATTCGCCATATATATATACAATAAAAAATATATTATTAGTATTATTATTATTATTAAATTATTTATTTATTTTTTGTAACTTCTTTTTTTCTTTTTGGGTAATTGATTAGAAGAAGGGAATTGTGATATATATTCTTTTACATTAAATTTTGGTTCTTGTTTATGATGTCGATAATCTATTATTTCATCATCATCTGTGTCTGTATCCAAAGAAGAAACAATGGGTTCTATTTGTAAAGTAGGAGCTATCGGCAAAGTAGGAGCTATCGGCAAAGAAGGAGCAGTTGGCAATAAAGGAGCCGTTGGCAATAAAGGAGCCGTTGGCAAAGAAGGAGCAGTTGGCAAAGAAGGAGCAGTTGGCAACAAATGTTTTATTTTATCTTTTTCTGCCGATATTTTCCAAAACCACGGTTTATCATATACAATAATTATTTCTTTTCCATTCATCAAGTCAGCTCTTACCTTGTTTACTTTTTCGTTTATTTTCCAATTCAAATGAATAAATACGCGATTCACTTTTCTACCATCCTTGGCTGTATAAGGAACTTTTTCAATCCGTTCAATTGTTCCATAATCCAAATCACGAAAAATACCCATAATTCTTATGTTATGAATCGATTCGAATACATATGGAATGCAAATGGATGGAATATTGGAAGGAATATCGTTTTGCGACATATTTTACTTTATTATAAATCATTTACAATATACTTTCTTTTCAATTTTTTTATAAAATTGAAAAGAAAAAACACAAATCAAAAAGAAATATGAAAAGAAAATGTTTTCCAAACCAAAAACGTGTTTTTACTTGACATTTAATAAAATGAATATAATAAATTCAGAATGTTCTATATGTTATGAAGAAGAAGAGAACAATAATATTCTCCAAACAAATTGTAATCATACATATTGTATACCTTGTTTTAAAAAATATCTGACAATAAAAAGTGAAACAAATTTTATTAATGTGTCGTGTCCTTATTGTAGACAAAAAATTCACTGTTTATCATTAAATAACGAAGCAGAAATACAATCCATAAAAAATGAATTTTGTAATATATACAACTATATGAATATATTTGATCCTGTTTATGTATATGTATATAATGATATTTATAATATTATGACAGCAGGTGACCTTGATTTAAACGATGAGATACCCGATATTATTGTGATATATCCTATTATACTGTATATATTATTATTTATGCATATTTGTTTTACATTATCAATCAATAATAATATTATAAACGTATTAAATAAATTAATACTCGTGATTAGTGTGTGGTTATTATTTTATAAAGTAACGACATATTATAATCTAGTAAATATAATAAACTTTTATTTCATAAGTTGGATAATCTTGTGCTTAGTTGGAATTTATACAATTATTTATTAATCTTGTTCAAATTCAAAAGGTCGCATTAAATTACTAATAAATGGATTTATCGAATCAGGTGGTTTCAAGTTACGATAACAGAAACTAGGAAACCATCTATTTTTTATAATATAGGCATTTTCTATTTCTTGTTTAAACATTTCATCAATTACAGAAAAGGCTGATTTTAATAATAATATTTCTCCCATATAATCTCTTTTTTGTTTTAATAAAGTAGTCAATTGTAATTTATCTTCTTCGTTTGGATTCGTTTCGATTTGCTTTTCTATATAACTTATTTGATTTTTAATATTCATTAAAATAGTAATCTTTTTCTTTTTGATATCATCTATTTTTTTAATAATAGAGAAAATATTAGTATTATACATTATTGGATACATATTTCTTATTTTTGAAGGAACTATAAATTGGTTTGTTTCTTTGATTTCTCCAATCTTTTTCTCTACTTCATTCAACTTTTTCATTAGTTCTATATCTAACAAAACTTTATTATCGTAATTTGTATTGTGATGATTATGTAAAGTTAAATTACTAAATAATAAAATAGAACCCGAAGTAAATTCAATCGTACTTTGTAATTTATCATATTGATGAGCAGATATTTTATGTGCTTGAGAAGCGGCATCTAATTTAAAATAATTAATTAATGCTAATAAAAAAGCAATAATTGCATTAATAGAAGAAATGACAATAGAACCCCAATAACTACACAATACAAAAGAAGCAAATACAGTAGCCCCTGTGGATAATATAATAGAAGGCATCATTAATTTGTGTAGATTCACTTCACAATAATCAGTTGCTTCCATATAAATTATTTTTTGACCTTTTAAATAACTCGCCAATACATCAAATGAAGAAGAATATTCTTGACTTTTCGAAGAATATTGAGAATTAAACGCTTTCTCTACTTCTTTGTAAGATAATTTTTTGTATATCTTTTTTCCATATATATTTCCTTTAATATCAAACTCATCTTTCGTTTTATAAAAACAATTTATATCATTTATAGGTTTCTCATCATCCGACATTTTTTCTTCTTCGTCGATTGAAATGATAATATCATTCATATTTAAAAAATATATTAATTCATTTACAAAATTAATAAGTATATAATGTTTGACATTTACCACCATAAGCTAATCCTTGAACTGGAATCCCATTATTATTATTTTTACTAACCCATATACATTTTACTCCTTCATTCGTTACGGCATTTATACACGGACATTTTCCACCCATCGAAGTAAATTGATTACAATTTTTTACAGTCGTTGATGAACTATTACTACATTCTGGATTTACTGAATCACTTCCTATTGGTTGTCTTCTATTGCTAAACCCTTCATATTGTATCATCATTATAAATAAACTAATTAAACCTACTATAACAAACAAAAAAATATAATTTATATTTTTATTATATTTTTTCATATATTAATGAATCATAAAATATAATAAAATAATGATGATGATAAATAAAAGAATATTTTGTGTAAATAAAAGAGGATCTGAAGAAGACTTATGACTCATATTGGGATTAACGGAATCACCGCCGATTGGATAAGTAGTTTTATTAATAAAACTTTCATATGAATTATTAAATAAGAATAAAAATAAAATTATTATAATAATTATAAAAATGATATAATTTTTTTCATATAAATTATATCATTATTTTATAATCTTTTTCTACAAAAAAGATATCCTTGAGCTGATCTACCTACATTTCCGACTCCTGAATGGGGAGCAGAAATATAATTATGATTATAAGTATAACACAATGTATTGTTACAGTTATTAATGGGACCGGTTTGAGGTACATACACATTTAACGTGCTATAATTAGTAGCTCTTGTATAAGGTGAAAAACGAACAGGCATATATATATACAAATATATATATTAATGACCTGAACAACCACAAGAAGCACTAGGACTATTTACATAATTGACCATTGATCTTTTAAAAGATCTAGCTTGTGGAGGATATCTTTTTTGCTGAGCAATGATATTACTTACCATAATATTATTTTGATTTCCATTTAATTGTTGTAGAGGAACACCAACATTTCTTCTTCTTCGATTGCGATTACTAAATAATTGAAAAGAATGCATTTAGATTATATGATTATAATATTATGAAATTAAATGTGTATTAATGATTGTTTCTTCTAATAATGCTTTTTTTGTGCATGGGTTATGACATAAAGATGCTTCGCGATAAGGAAAAATATTTTTATAATCGACTATGTGTGATGCTTCATATAATCCAGAATAATCATATGTTTCAGTGAAAGGTGTGTCTGTAAAATAAACTAAAACCATATCTTCATTGATTACATTTGTGATAATTGCTGGAGTATATAATTTTGTAACTGGATGTAAACCAAAGACTCTTGTTCCAAGAGGATAATGTTCTGGAATGGTGGTTTTTAATTTGTTCTCTATATCATTAATTTTATATATTCTCTTTTCATTTTCTAAATATCCAGGATAAGGATATGAAGTACAAATATTACACCCCGTGACAATATTTGTTTTCATAGTTTTTGCTCCGTAAAAAGGCATTCCTCTTTTAAAGGGTTGTGGACTTCCGTAATCATAAGGAACCACACCTCTACGTAACGGTTTTTTTCCTTTTAATCTTCCCAAATAACGATAATAAGAATTATGTTTGATATCCACCCCATATCCACCTGGGGTTAATGCTCCTGGTCTTGGTCTAGTTTGTGTATGTCTAACACTGCTTGGATGATAAAAACTTCCTTGTGATCTTGCGCTATTGGTTTGATAATGTCTTACAGCACGATCACTCATTTGATTCCAATTTTGTTTATCAAAACGTGTAGGGTATTGATATATATTCAATGCTGATATGTTATCATCATATAGAGAAGAATCAACTCCCGTTGTTTTTTGAATATTTTTTTGGATTTGATATTGGAACGCTGGATCTGTTGAAGTTAAATAAAAAGTAGGTGGAACTGGTTTGAATATTTTGAAATAACTAAACCCTTTATTATTATTATATGATTCCATATATAATAATAATATTATAACTAACATTTCGTCTTATAGACAATTTAAAAATTGATTAAATATATAATAAATAATGAATTTAGAAATGATGATGAATTTAAATATGATTTCTTGTCCTTATTGTCTAAAAGAATACAGTCCCAAGAAAAAAAAAGAATTAGATAAACATGTTCTTATTTGCGAGTTCTTATCGACAAAAAGTGTGAAAGAAGATGAAGATATAGAGAATGTTCCTTGTCCTTTAAAAATGTATAAAATGATTAAAGAATTAGTATTACAGAATAAGAAATTACAAGATAAAGTAAACGACTTAGAAAAAATGATACAAAAAGGCCCTACTAAGAAAATAGATATTTTGGTTTCTCTTAACACAAATGTAGAGAAACCTAAATATACTTATAGGGAATGGTTATCACAGTTAATCATTACTGAAGACGATATTACTCATTTAATACAAGAAAATATAGCAAATGTCTCTTATTCGATTATTTCCCAATATATTGAAGATGTTGGAAAAGAAAATGTCCCCATTTATTCTAGTTGTCAGAAAAAAAATACAATTTATATTTATAATCTACCAACAGAAATAGATAATTCGAGTCCGGGAACGAGTCCATCATCCTCTTGTTTTCTTGATTCAGAACCCAGATGGATAAAAATGTGTGAGGAAGATTTTATGTTATTAATAAAAACATTATATCAATATTTGTTAAAAACATTATATTTTAAATGGAAAGAAAAAAATAAAAATATGAATCATTTTGATGATATTGAATCAAAAATCATGCAAAAAATAACAAATATTAATATTGAAAATTATAATGATGTAAATAATCGAAAAATCTTTAATCATTTATATAATTGCGTTATGAAGTAATATTATAATTGATAATATATTTCAGGTACAGTTTTTGTAAAATCAATTTCTAATGAGTTTTTATGACTTTTAATTATTTTTCTTGGTAATCGTTCTGTAAATTGTAATTTATTGTTTTCTCTATTTTCTTTTCTTATCTTATTATCTCTTATCCAAACAAAATATTCATTCTCATATATCCAACAACCAATGATACAACATTTATAACATTTTTCTTCTACATTTATCACTAAATAATTAATTCCTCTATTATCATTTCGTAATATATCACCCGCCGAAATTGTACTTAATATATTTTCTTTTTTTACAATCATTTGTTGTATATTTTCCAAACAAGATTGAAAAGCAATTGGAATATTTTGTTTTTCTCTATAATTTTCAATTGTAGATAAAATTAATTTACTAACTAGTTCTTTTTGATTTAATTTACTTCTTCCACGAAATTCCAATCGACCACAACAACGTTGGTTTATGAATGGATCTCTATTATTACAACACAAATATTTATCAATCATTGTTATTATAAATCGATTTCCATATTTTTGTTGTATATTTTGCAAATAAAATTCAATCCAAAATGGTGTAAATGATAATATATAATTGCCAATCGCCCTTGGCAACATTCCAATACATTCATCCAATGTTGGAACCTTATAGACCACCATTTCTTTTGGAGAAAATTTAGAAGAAGAAACAACCATTTTTATTTCTGTATAACAAGATATTGTTTTAAGAATTCTTGGTCGGTCGCTAATGCTTGGACGGTCGCTAATGCTTGGAAAAGACATTTACTTGATTATTGTTGAAAACGTTTATTGTTTCGATATTATTTCAATTTTATAAAACATTACAATAATTTTTTATAAAATCATTCAATAAAAAAATAGGAATATTTAATTTTTTTGCTTCTTTTACTTTATTTGTATTATTATTTACAGAAGTAATAACTATATATGTTTTATTGCTAATATTTGTTCCTATAATTCCTCCAACACTTTCAATCCATTCTTTTAATTTATTATCTCTAAAACCAGTAATGACTATAGTTTTTTTATATAATTCGTGATTTATTATTATATTTTCTTTTTTTGTAGAGAAAAGTTGATTTATTTTATTTTTATCTAATATTCTTTCACAAAAATCAATAAAAATAGGTAATCTTTCTACAAATTCTGTAGCAGTTTTTAAAGACATTCCTTTTATTTTCGTAATCCTATTTATTTTCTCTACATTATTCATATTTTTATCCAATAGATCTTGAAAATTCTCCAATATACATTTTATTTTAATTGTACTTGTTCCCCGAGAAAATATACTAGAGGCAACCATCAATTCTTCCAAACCAACATTTTCTAGACTATTTTTTATTCCATTGTAAATTTTATTCGCCAACTTTTCTTGAAATCCATTAATTTTCAAAAAATCATCTATTTTTAAATAGACAATTTTTTCTATCGAATCATATCCATGTTCTATTATCTTTTTAACAATCCCTTCTGATATATCTTCTACACCTATCGTTTTTAAAAATAACACAATCTTTTTCTTCTTTACCACTTCATTATCTAAATCTTCTAGAATAATATCAATCAAACTTTCATTCCATTTATAAGAAACATTGGGCATTTTTCCTTCTTCAGAAAAAGATTTGATTTCTAATATATGTGGAATCACTTCGCCACTACGAATAATACTTAATTTTGAACCTATATTTATTTTATTATTTTTTATATATGCTCCATTAAATCCATTTAAAAATGTTATTTTTACATTTCCAACAATCAATGGTTCTATTTCTATTCTCGGTTTTAAATATCCATCTTTACTCGGTGTCCATATCACATCTTTTACAATTGCTTCTCTTATTTGATCATTTAATATTATTTTATATGCAATCGAATGTTCAGGATTTCCTATTTTTCTTTCATACATTTCATTATTCGTAATAATCAATCCATCAATCTCATAAATATACTCTTTTTTAAGAAAAAGTAAATGATTTTTTAATATATCATCTGTAATCATTTCTTTTTCTATATAATTTACTACTTCAAAACAATGATTTTTTAAATATTCCAACTGATTCAGTGGTTTTAATTGAGGATGGATTACTTCGTAAATTACAAAATGTACATCTTTTATTTTTTCATTTATTATTTTTGTATTAATGATTCCAGATACTAAATTACGTATATTGGAATAATCCAATTCATATTTTTTTTCAAATATATTTTTATTCATAATAAATTCTCCACGAATCATTACATCTTCTTCCAAGTTGGGTAACTTTAAGAAAGGTATTAAATGACTAATATCTTTTCCAACCATTCCATCTCCTCTTGTATATAATTTCTCTACACTTTTTTCTTTTACATATAATCCAGAAACACCATCTAATTTAGCTGAAATAATATATTTTCCTTTGTATTTTTTTAACCAATTCGATAAATCATTTGTATCGGGTTTTATTTTATCCATAGAACCCATAAATATAGGTAATTTAGCTTTTTCAATACATTGTATAGAAGAACCTATACAATTAAAATAAGAATTATTTCCATATTTATGTTTTGCATACTCTCTTAATAAATCATATTCTGAATCATTTAAGATTGTAACATATTCAGAATTGAAATAGTTTTCATCTAAATATTTTAATATTTCTATAATTATATTTTCGTTTAGTAAAATAACTGATTTTAATCCATTTTTTTTATACAACTTAATTTTCTCTACAATCGATTCATTTATTTCATACATAATTAATAATTATATAATTGTTATTAAATATTATTAACGAGAAAAATGAAAGAATTTATTTGGAATACTTAATGATTGATTTATATTTTGTAGCGTTAACGGATTTGAAAATAATAATTTTTTTGATTTAATATTATTTATTCTCTCTTTTTCTTTGACATTTTGAATATACTGCAAACGAAGTAACTGTTTGTATTGTTGTTTTGTCATAGGTTGTGCTTGTTTTATTTGTGTATCTTGAGTTTGTCTATATTGGCTTTGTGTATATTGACTTTGTGTATATTGGCTTTGTGTATATTGATTCTCTTGTATTTTTTTATTGTATAATTCTAATTTTCCATTATTTAATTTGAATCCCATATTAGATAATAAATCATCATATGATATTTGTCTTTTTTTTGGAGTTTTATTTTCTATTTCTTGAATTTTCATTTCCATAATATATTATATGTCTAAAAAACGTCAAAAAACACCATATTATCAAAGTTTCACTTTATCAGAAAAGTATGATTCTAGAAATGGATTCACAGAAATAGATGGAATATACGATGATAATGGCGATGAACAAATATTTTCTGAAATAATAGAAGGATATGCTAATTCGTTGGATTTAAATGAAAGATTAGAAAATGATTTTTTATCTTCTCCTCTTGATAAAATAAACAATAATACATTTTTTAGTGAGAATGATATGATTCGAGTGAAAAAAAGAAAAAGTATCAAAAGAAAAAGTTCCAAGAAGAGAAAATAAAGAAAATTTATTATTGTTTAATATATGAATCAATCTTTTCGAAAATATGGAGGATTAAATTATGCATCTTCTAATAATATTGTTCGTAATCATTATTGTAATAATGATAATGTAACAATTACTGAAAAAATAGGATTACTCAATTCTAAAATTTTAAATGAAAGTCATATTGATATGAGTGGGAATTCAATTATAGGTGTTGGTGAAATATATTTTTATAATGGAACAGTATTGAATGGAGGATCAGGTTCAATAGGTCCTACAGGACCTATAGGTCCTACAGGACCAGCGAATGATGCTACAACTGGTTCAATGACAGCTGTTACTTTTAATACAACATCTGACTATCGTATCAAAGAAAATGTAATTGAATTAAATGACAGTTATTTTGTTGACAATCTGAAACCAGTTGAATACGATAATACATTAATAAATAAAAAAAGTTTAGGTTTTATTGCTCACGAAGTTCAAGAACAATATCCTTTTCTTGTAAATGGAGAAAAAGATGGAAAAGAGAATCAATCGATTTATTATCAAGAAATAATTCCTATTTTAGTGAAAGAAATTCAAGATTTAAAGAAACGCGTTACAATATTAGAAAATTGAATTAAACATACATAACTAGTAATAATAATTTATTATGCTGAAACCCATTTTATCAAAGAGAAATGAACATAGTAGAGATAAAAATCTACATTTTGATGAACCTACACATAAATATACCATCTTAACAGATAAAGAATCGAATTATACAAGTGTAACTACTTGGAATCATCAACATTTTCCTCATTTTAATGCTGATCTGGTTATCAAGAAAATGATGAATGGAAAGAATTGGAATTCAGAAAATAAGTATTGGGGGAAGACAGCTGAAGAAATAAAAAAAGAATGGTCGAATAATGGTTCTCTAGTTTCTGGATTAGGAACAACATTACATTTTAATATTGAATGTTTTATGAATGAAGAAATAGAATATGAAGATGGAACCATTTGTCATTATACCCATGAAGAATTATTACAAGTATATGAACCAATTCAAGAATCTTGTATAGAATGGGAGTATTTTTTACAATTTGTAAAAGATTTCCCACATTTAAAACCATATAGAACGGAATGGATGATTTATGATGAAGATTTAAAGTTGGCTGGTTCGATTGATATGGTTTATGAAAATGACGATGGTTCTCTATGTATTTATGATTGGAAACGATCCAAAGAAATATCAAAATATAATAATTTTAAAGAATATGCAAAAACAGAATGTATAAAACATTTACCGAATACGAATTTTTGGCATTATAGTTTACAATTAAATACCTACAAAAAAATGATTGAAAGAAAATATGGAAAAAAAGTAACCGATTTATATTTGGTGAGATTACATCCAAATAATGAAAATAAAAGCTATGATTTAATAAAATGCGCTGATTTATCTAGAGAAATAGATTTATTATTTTCTTTGAGAGAAAAAACGATTTCATAATTTAATATTATTAAGTGTAACAAGTTAAAAAAATATGTATATCTATTCATAATAATGGAACTGAATTTTATTAAAACATCAAAAACTTTATCAAATATTGATTTTTTATATAATTTTACTTTTTATATATTATTTTTTCAATTTGCTGTATTATCTATGGTTTTTGTTGTGAACGCATATAAAGAAGTAGAAAAAGAAATAAAAGAAGAAGAAGAAGAAGAAGAAAATGAAGAAGAAGAAACAATTGTTTTGTATGAAGACAAGTATAAGGATAAAATAAAAGTGAATAATAATTTGTTTTTGTCGAAAGAATTATTGGATAATTTGAAAAATTCATTCGTTATGGAAACAACTCCTAATGGAAATGTATTAATGTTTTGGGATAATGATAGAAATTCTTTTACATATTATTCAGACACATCTATTCCTTATCGATATTTAGAAGTAGTAGCTAGAAAATATGTCATAATAAATAATTGTAGAGAAATTTATTATATTATGGAAGACCAATTAAAACCGTTGAAAAAAGAAGAAGAAAAAGAAAAAGAGGAAAAAGAAGAAAAAAATGTATTTGCAAAACTCAAAAGTTATAATCAATCATCTATTATGAATACCAAAACTATTCCTTCAAAGAAACAAAATCTCTCTACTCATCTTCCAAGAATACAAATAAATCAAAAAGAAGAGAACAAAAATGAAATCTTATTAAAAGAAAACGCAAATAGATATTCTTATGAAGGAAAATTGATTAACTTTTCTTTTTTAAAAAAACCAAAAAAGAATGTGAATGAAAAAATATCCTTTTCTGAATTTAAAAAATTACAGAATTCGAAAAAATAATTATTTATTAAATAAACATTATTTAATAAATATGTAAATAGTATATGAACCGAAGTTATGGTGATAGTTCATTAGAAAATTCAACAACAGGAAGTATTGTAAAGGACTTTGGAAATAGTGCAAAAAGAAATGTAACAAAAGGTGTGAATGAAGTAAATAGACAAGTTCAACAAGTAGCAGATCAAGCAAATGCAAAGGGACGAGAATATATAAAAAAAGCACAAATAGAATTTTATGAAGATAAAATAACAAAATTTTTAGTTAAAAAATTCAAAAACTATCCTGAAACCGAAAAAAATGCTGATAAGATAACAGAATATGTTGATTTAGTGATAAATGAGTTAATAACTAACTTAAGTGAATCAAAAAGTATATTTTCTTCGATCAATAGTTTAATTGATTCTATTAAAGGATTACAACCAAAAAGTAGCAATTTTGATGTAACTAAAGATGAAAAAGAATTATTATCAAAAGAAAATCAAAATTTATATTCATCCGACAAGATAGAATTTGTTGATCCATTTGTAAAAAAAGCGCTTATAGATAATTTGGAAAATTATAAAAAAATACAAAGCGCAAAAATTGTAGACCAAATTTTTTCAACAACATTACAAGAACAACTATTAAAAACAGTAAACAAAAGAATATTACAGGATTTTACACGTTACGTTAAAGCAACATTAGGTTTTAAAGAAAATGAGGAAACAAAACAAGAACGTGAAAAAAAAGAACGTGAATTAAATTCATTTAAAGGATATTATAAATATTTAATAGGAGAAAAAGCAATAATAAATAAAGATCGTAGTACAAATCCAACTCATGTGGTTAGTAATGCGTTAAATACAACATATAGTGATCCTATTGCACAAGAAAGAAAATTTGTAGAAGAGTTAGAAAACATTTTAAAAGGTATATACGAACAAAGCTTAGATGTTTTACAAAAATTAAGAACTTTACAAATAGAAGAGGTATCGCAATTTGTAAGTAATAAAATTATACCTGATGCAAAAAAAGATATACAACAACAACAACAAAAATTAAGAAAAGAAAAATCAAACACAGACGCAAATTTATCAGATTATAAAATAATTCCAGACGACTATTTTAAAACAAAAGATGGCACCACAGATTATAAACAATTTATATTAAATTTTTTTGGGTTTAGTGAAGAGAATCTAAACAATATTCAAGCAGAGGGCGATGAAAACGGATATTTTTCAATCGTTTTTAAATATTTATTTAATTCAATTGGAATAGCTGTATCGAATGAGTTAAATCAAATGGTTGGTAGGTCAATAGCAAATGTTAGTACAAAATATACATTGAGTCAAGAGGAAACAAAAGCATTAAAAAATTTTGGAAGAATCATTATTGATATAGTAAAAAATTTTCTTAGCACAGAATTAATTAGTATTGTTTTTTATTCTATTTCTGATTATTATGATTCTGTTTCTCAAAAAGGTGGAGCAGGTGAAGATGAAGAAGGAATAGAACTACAACCATTGAAAAAAAAAACAGAAAATACAGAAACAAGTCAAGAAGATAAACCAAGTGAAGAAGAAGGAGAAAAAACACCGTGCAAACCGTGTGGTGATTCCTATTCATCCCATGCAACAAATATTTTTTCTTCGATGGGAACACAATTATTAAATACAATTGTAAAAAAATCAATTGTAGGGGATAGTACAGAACCCGATCAACAAAAGCAAAACTACAATGAATATATCCAATCCATTAAAAATATTAAAATAAATATGCCCACCCTGTTTCCTGAATTCATACAAGATATGATTGGATATATGATCATAACATTGCCTACAAATATAATTTTATTTATATTAGCAATCATTCCTATTCCATTGCCTTATGTATTAGTGGATTCGATGTTTAAAAAAATAAAACAAGATTTAAACGCAATAGTCAATTTAATCATTGATGCATCCGCATCAAATCAATCTTCAGAACCTATAAATGATTCAGATTCAACAACCCCGTTTAGCGATACCAACACCGAACCCGGAGAATCCCCAACACAAACACAATCACAAACACAATCACAAACACAAACACAACCACAAACACAAACACAAACACAACCACAACCACAATCACAAACACAACCACAACCAAAAACGAATGGAGGCACAAGAAAAATAAAAAGAAGAAATAAATACACAAAAAAATATTATTTAAATCGCATTCATAATACTATAAAGAATTTTTACAAAACAAATAAAACAAAATCTCGATTCAACAAAAGAAGATTATAATTATTTTTTCTTTAACCATTCTTTAAAACCATTACTTCTACGAATGTTAAAAGAAGAGCCCAAATGTTCTTTGGCAATTTCGTAGGCAATTTTCTCTACTTCTGTCAATTGAGAAATATATTCTTCCATTTTTTGTTCTTCTTCTTTTTCCATAATAAATGAATTAATAAATAGTTATTAATTCATTTCAAAACAAATCAATTTTTATAAAGAATGAGTTTATAAAGAATGGTTAAAGAAAATATATAAAATATAGTATGATTCTTAAAAAAGTAGTAAAAGTAGAGAAAAAAGAACAGATTTTTATAAAAAATCAATTAAAAGAAAATAACAAAAAAACGAAAAGAGAAATTGCTACTTCCGAAATTATAAAAAAGATTCCGAATTGGGAAAATTTATTTTTTATTGTAAATGATAATCAAGAAACCTTTTTTCAGCAAGATCACGAATTATTTTTTTTCAACAATAAAAATACAAATTTTATTTTATTAAAATATAAAATAAATAAAAATTATAATACTTTTTTTTTCAATAAAGATTTCTCAATTCAAAATATTAGTAAAATTATATTTTCTTTTCGATCTATTTTGGATAAAATTATTTTATTAAAAGAAAATAATATTCATTTTGTTGGATTTAATTACAATAATGTAAAAATAAATGAAAATAATGATTGTATTCTTTGTAATTTTGAAAATACTATTTCTACAGATTTTTCTGATTTCTTAGATTTTTCTGATTTCTTAGAAGAAAATTATATTTTTTATCCTATAGAATATCATTTTCTTAGATATTTATTTGAACACAAAATCAATTCACCAACACTAGAAACAATTGAAAGTTTTGCTGAAGAATGGGAATCAAATATGAATTTTATTTTTGACAAAAAATCTTTTTCCGAAAAAAAACATTTTTTTATAAAGAATTTTTATCCATTCATTAATCAAAAAGTAGAGAAAGTATATAATTATATAAATAAAAATATAAATTCTTGGAGTTTATATGGAATGAATATTTTATTTCTTTACTTTCTCTACAATTTTTTTTCAAAGAATGAAATTATAGAGAAAATAATTGATTTTATAACATTTCATATCAATCTTCAAACATCAATCGACAATTATAAATTATTATTTGAAGAAATGATTTATTCTATAAAAGAAGAAGATTGGAAATATCATTTTTCTAATTATTTATTGTTAAAAAATCATAAATTTTTATTTTCTTGATTTCCTTGATTTCTTTGAGGATTTATTTTTCTTTGATTTCTTTGAAGATTTACTTTTTCTGGTTTTTTTCGTGGATGAAGAACTAGAAACATTTTCTTCTGATTTTCCATTCTTGTTATATGACTTTTTTGCATCCTTCATTGCATCCTTAAATTTATAATTAGGATTATTCTTCTTGTTTTCTTTATACACATTCATTACGTGTGTCGTCCATTTTGACATATATATTATAACAACATTAAATAATTGAAAATTATTTTTAATGAAATAAAAAATCATTCGTCAAATGATTCTAACGCGTTATTTATACAACAAAAATGATGTATTTATTATTTTATTAGTTTCTCTTCTTGAAAAAGATAAAGAGAGAACATTGTTTTGGGCATTTGAATTATATCATTCGGGATTTGAAATCGAAGTATTTGAATTTTTATTCAAAGTTTATAGAGAATATTATGAAAAATACAATCCCAAATTTAAACGATATTTTCTTGATAAATATAATCAATGGAGGTCTATAAAAGAATACACAACTTTGATAGAAAAAGAAAGATTATTGGCTTCTCTACTCCTAAACCTTTTATTTCGTTCTTATAAAGAAAAGAATAATGAAAAATTATTCGTTTTGGTTTCTATACATTCACATACCTATTTCTTACCAAAGAGTAATGATGTAAAACCTTATCAAGTGTTAAAATATAATTGTTTATTTGGAATAAATGATAATAACTGGTTAAATGATTATCATTTGCATATAACAAAAATAGAACTGATAAAAGATTATATTTGTCAAGAAGAAGATTATGTAAATAATTTATTTTATCATTGGGAATATTATTGTTATTTCTCTACTTTCTGGAAAAAAAGAATCCAAGAATACAAAGGATATCAAAATCATTCATTGAAGAAAATAGAATTCTTGAATTCGATGTATGAAGAAGAGTTTAATGAAAAGTATAATATGGAACCAGATGAACAAAGTAGAGAAGTGATTATAAAATTAATCGGATAATTATTTACTTCTTGATTTGTTACTTCTTCTTCTTCTAACAGATTTCTTTTTATTATTTTTATTTTTTCTAATTGTTCTTTTCTTTTTATTATTTCTTTTTCTTTTAATCGATTTTTTCTTCCCTCCTCCAACTTTTGTAGAAGCTGAATATTCTAAAAGAATATTATCATATACTTGTTCTGGTGTCATATGCGGATTTAATTGCATCAATTCTAAAAACTCATCTTCTAAAAACTTATCTTCTGTAATATTATTTATACCATTTTGTTGTAATTTTAATATATAAAAAAATATCATACACGTTAATTCTAGAGACAACCCATGTCTTTCCTTAAATTCCATAACCGTAGGTGTGTTTTCATATATTATTTCCATTTTATTTGCGTTATTGATAAAATTCTTATAAATTTTTCCAAATATTATATTTCTTCTATCTATATTTTCTGGTGTATATGCATCACTTTCAGAAACAGTTCTTCTCAAATCACCCAAACTGCTACTTTTGCTACTTTCAACTGGTTGAGAAGTACTTCTTTGTAACATTCTTCTTTCTTGTTTTTTTTCTGTTTTCTGGCATATTTTATCTATTATTCCAATTAATTTAGTACTAAACCTATTTTCTATTTCTTGAATTTCTGGTACTTGGGGATGTGCTTCCATTTCGTCCATTTCGCGCATTTCGTCCATTTCGCGCATTTCGCCCATTCTTTGTTTTGCACGTGCGCGCATTCTTTGTTTTTTACGTTCGTCTATTCTTTTTTCTTCTCTACTAAATAAAGTTGAATTAGGTGGAGTAGGCTGTTTTAAATTTCTTTCTCTTGCTATTTCTGCTGCTGTTTTCGTTCCTCCAATTATTTTTCTTTGTGGTTGTATAATACTTTTTGAATTAGGAAACTTTGCTAACACATCACTACAACGCGTTAACAAAGCAGTGAAATTAGAATTTTTTTCAATAAAATTACTATATGATTCACCGGCCAAAACGTGTAGTACTTCGGTTTCAGCATCAAATGTATCGTCAGAACTTACATCACTACTAGATAAATGAACATAAGTTCCTTTATCCGATTTAACTTCTTTCTTTACAGGTTGTTCTTGAAGTAACACTGAATTTTTTTTATTAGCAACGCCAATTTCGCTTGCGGTTGTCCCCATTTTATTTAAACACAAAGACATCATGTATCCATATAATTTTGAAAATTCTGGTGGATATAGGAACTGCACATCCAATTTTTTAAGTAATCCATTAAATGTAAATTCTGTTTTATCTTTATTAGTACTTAAATCACACATTCTAATAAATATGTGATTCAAATTTATTGGTAATATTATTTGCAGTAAATCCATTATTTTTTCTTTGTCAAAATCATCGGATTTATTCATCACCTGTGGTTGCTCTCCACGTCTAGTATTTGTTTTTACAATACTATATTGTTGAGAATCAAATGATACTTCAATTAAAATAATAGCTTTACTAATTATTAAATTAAAATTTGATTTGTTATCAAGAAAAAACTGTTTTAAAGGTGTTAAAATGTTGCTATCTTTAACAATTTGAAATGACTGTTGTTTATATTGTGACATAAAATAGTTAAAAGACGCGTGTTTTGTTTTCCCACCACACAACATATCATATAAAAAGTCTTCAGACCTATTGTTTAAAATATAAGAAAATGCTCTTAATAACACAACTGTTGAATAAATTTCACTTCTTACATCATTTTCACTGATTTCATTAATTTTACTTCTTTCAATCTCAAGAAGTTGATTCATCATAATAATAATAGGTTGCATACGGTTTCTTAATTTATCTAACATTTCCTCTTTGTGTTTACACTTTTCTTTAAGACATTCTAAAAAATTTGTATATTCAGCAAAATTACATCTACCAGTCGACATTTCATTTGCTGTTTTTTTACAAATGTCTTCAATGAGCTCCATTGCAACTATCTCGTTAAATACATAATTACCTTCTTCTTTATCAAATATTATTAAATTATTATTAGATTTTACACCATTACAACATTTATGTGCCCATTCATATTCTAATTTATAATATGGTTCATTTGCGTTTTGAGTATATAAACAAAAAAAACGTATGCTTGCAAATAATGGTACCATATGTTCGCACTCAATATGTGGTTCATCCTCTAGTAGACAATCACACATATAACAAGTAGCCTTGGGACGTGCAGCTAAAACAGATGTGCTAGGAGTTATAGTGTTATTACATTGCGTAATAGCGCTTGAATATTCTATCCATGATCTAACCGTTATATTATCTCCTGCTTTTAAAACATCACCATATAACATAATCTTTAAATAAGATTGACTAATATCAAAATTTAAAAAAGATTTATATAATTGTTTATTTGATTCCCTACTTGGTGTTAAAAGTTTTTTTATTTGTTTAAATAACTCAGACAAATTTTCTATTATTTCTTTACGAATATTATCAAATCCAGCGTCTTTTTTTATTTTCTCTATTGCTTTTTCGCCTTTACCCTTAGCTTGTGCCTTTTCTATTTCTGTATTAATTTCCATTTCTTTTAATTCCACCATTTTAGATATAATTTTCTCTGCGATTTCTGTAAAAGATGAACAAGAAGGTTCTTCTATTTTTGCTTTACTAATAATCAATTCTATAATAGTCGATATTGAAAACACACCAACAACACTAGAAAATATTAATTCATTAATAGGAGGTGAATTTATTAAATCCAATAAAAATATTATAAAACGTGTAGTATTTTTCGAATACAATAATTGTACTATCTCATTAAATTTTTCTAATCCGTTAGTGGATGATGATGCTGATGATGATGATGATGACAAGGATGACGAGAATGATGATGATGATGATGACAAGGATGACGAGAATGATGATGAGGATGACGAGGATGATGACGCATGTAATATTTTATCTAATTCATGAAAAATAGTAATTATATAATTGGGATCTCTATCTTTTAATATATCAGATACTTTTTTATTTAATATACTAGTATTTGGCTTTCCTTGTTGTGTTTTGAATGATTGAGGAACAAACTCTATTAACAATATTGGATCTAGACATTTAATACCGGTAGAGGTGTCACTTGCTGTGGGTTCTACTAATTTATTAACGTCGATTTCAAATTTTGCATCATCCGGATCAACATAACTTGACATTATTGCTTCTCCTTTTTTAGGTTTAGAAATAGCTTCATCATCACTTGACATTATTGCATCTCCTTTTTTAGCTTCAAAAGTATCTTCATCATCATCATCTTGAGAAAAAAAATCATCATCATCATCTGAAATTATTGCATCTCCTTTTTTAGGTTTAGAAATAGCTTCATCATCACTTGACATTATTGCATCTCCTTTTTTAGCTTCAAAAGTATCTTCATCATCATCATCTACAGAATAATAATCACTAGAACCCGGGGAACCAATCGAACTCATCGAACCAATCGAACCCATTGGTCTCGGCGAAGCATATGGAGAAAAAAAATCACTCGAACCCTGTGAACTCGAACCCTGTGAACTCGAACCTGGCGAACTCGAACCTGGCGAACTCGAATCCTGCGAACTCATTGAACTCGGTGGAACTTTAGAATCTTGAGATGACCAACTCATATAATTATATTATATTTACAAATTAAAAAATTGATTTAGAACTTTATTGATAAGAAAACGTTATCAATAAAGAAAATGGTGAAAAACACAAAAGGTGGCAGTGGACACAAAAGTCAAGCGCGCAAATTTGTTGCCACTAAATCTTCTAATAAAACACGATTATCCAATGATGAATCTGAACTATATGCTTTTGTTGTTACTAAATCAGGGGGTGATAATATGATTGTAATGTGTCAAGACGAAAAAGAAAGACGATGTATCATTCGTGGTAAATTTCGAAGCAGTCGTGGTAAAAGAGATAACTTTATTTCTAAAGGCTCTTGGGTGTTAGTTGGGGTTCGTGATTGGAGTTCTGATAATCAAATATGTGATTTACTAGAAGTATATAATGAAAATGATAAAATAAAGTTAAAAACAGTTAATGGTATCAATTGGAACAAGTTTCTATCTCACGATATGGAATGTAGTAATATTACAGCCACAAATGAAGATGAAAGCTTTCAATTTTCAACAAATACAGCAGAAGAAGATGAATATAAACAATTGGTTTCAGATACAAATCAAAAACAACTCACACTCCATTCTATTAATGAAGAAGATGAAGAACTCGCACAAGATATTAATATCGATGACATTTAAATGACAAATATATAATAATATTATTCTATTCTCTTTTCAATAAATGGATACTCATATCTACATATAGGACATTTATTTTTTTGCATGTAAAGCCAATATAATATCGGTTCTCTATGAAAAAAATGACCACAATTTAATTTAATAATATAATCTTCATCATTAAACTTTTCCAAAGAAATAGCACATTCTATATTTTCTTTTTTCTCTACTTCTTCCAAATCTTTAAACTTTTTACTTTGCTTTTTTAGATCACCATATACTTCTTCTGTAACAACATTCTTATATATATGTGTATCATATAAACTACGATTCTCTACTGTGTAATAAAATGGATCAATAAAATTATCTATATCATCAATGAGTTCAGGTAGGTCATCATAATCACTCTCATCATCATCTATATATTCTATATTTTGATATGGAATGTATAATAAAAAATGTTGATTCAGAAAATGAAATAATTCTTCAGATGATTCATCATCATCAAACAAATCATTCGGCGATGACATTATTATATATATTTATATTATTTTCATATCATTTATTATGATTACAATTTATAAAGATTTAAAATAACACTGTATAACATCTAAAGTATGAATCGTTTTTTATCAAAAAATAAAAATATCAAAAAAAATATTGAAAAAATGGATTTTCCAGAATTGGTTCTTTCTAAGAAGAAGCCGATTATTCAAAATGAAGCATCTTATAAAAATATGGTGAATAAAGAAGTGGAAGTTAAAGAAGAAACATTACCAGAAGGATATATTGTTTTGAAAGAAGGAGTTAGGTATTCACCAAAAGAAATCCCAATTGATAATGAATTATTATTTTATAATAGTATTGTCTCTACTCAAGAGTATTTGGATAAAATTCACGAAAAATATAGAGAAAATTTTATTGAGCTTTATGGTGAAGATTTGTATGATAAATATTATACAATGACAGAATCTCATATTTACATCGAAAAAGAAGATGAATATAATGATAATAATGATGATGATGATGATGAATACTATTAAGTATAACAAGATAAATTATTGTATTATCTCTTATCAATGGAAACATTAAATGATAATACAATAAATGAAATATATATTAGTTTTATTTATATAAATAAATCGAATGAAATAGAAGAAGTAAGTAGAGAAAATTATAAATTAAATAAAATAAATTTTATTTCCAAAGAAGAATTGACTACTATTTTAAAGAATTATATTTCTTCTCATTCTACAAAAATAAAAAGTTATACAATCACTTCCATTTTGCAATATAATATAAATATTTTTTCTGAAGAAGAAGCGAATCAATATTTATTAAATACTTTTCAAATGAATGATTTACCTTTTCTAAAAATCATAAAACAAATTTCCGATATTTATTGGAATCCTTCTCTACCTATTTTCAAAGAATTAAATGAATTATTTATTATTTTTTATGAAAATATAGAAATCAAATTTTTTAATAAAAAAACAAAAAGAATTTATTTAAAAAATATAAAAAATAATTCCAGAAAAATAGTATTCTAAAAAATATCACCCAACTGTTTATTTGAAGAAGTAACTTGTTTCGAATACATATTTTTCATTACAATTGTCACCACATTTGGATTATTTTCATACATTGATGGATGATATACTCTTTTTATTTTTGGAATGAATAATTGTTTTGTAGAGAAAATTCTCTTGTTTTCTAAAAATACCAATACTTCGTGACATTTTATTTTTTTATTGAAAAAGTATATATTTATAATATGATCTAAATTATGATGAAAATGAGATATTAATGTATTCATTGTATTTATATTTCCAATATAAATATTATCGATTCCAAAACATCGTGGATGATTTTTAATAAAAATATTTTTTGTTAAAACTTGATTGGTAAGATTTTTATAATAAATAACATTATTAATAAATTTTAACACATTTATAAAATCAAATACAATTGAATTATCAAATAAATCAAATCTCATATTGATTACTAATTGGTTAGTATTTGTTACATTATTGTTGATATATTGAATGAGATTGTATTGACCACACCACATATTTTTCCAACCAATTAGAGGTGCATTTACAATAAATCCTTCTTTATAGCCATACAAAACGATATTTTTATCATTTTCAATTATTATTTTTTTTATAAGAGGTATTAAATCTTTAAAATAATTATTTATAATATCTATATTTACTTTTGTATTTTTTTCTTCTAAATTTCTCCAACTTATTTTTGATTGAAAAATATCCCATGTATGAATATATATTTCCAAATCATTATTCAATGATAAATATTTTAATGTATTATATAAATAAGGTGTTTCAAAACTTGACCGTATGTGTCCTCTTATCATAATAATCATATATTATTATGATATATATTATATTTGTTATCTACCGGTAAAAACTTTTATAACAGGTTTATTTATTTTACTATTTTTTTTGTCTTGAATATATTTTTCATAAGTTTCCCCAAAATTATAATCGAATATATTTCCTAGAATTGTTTTGTATTTTCTCAATTCTAATAAAAAAATAACAGCAAAAATTCTTTCTAATGAACATCTATCTTCTCTTGTCAATACTACATTTAATAATCTTGCCAATCCATATTTTTTTATTATATAAACTAAGAAATCATATTTTATAAAAGTTTGAACACCAAAACAACCTAATAATTTTTTATTTTTTGCAATATTATATTTTAATAAATTTGGATAATTTAAAATATTTGCGATTTTCATATTATTATTATAATGAGAATGAATATGAATATTAGGAAAATACCATAATGGTATTACTGGAAATTTATAGTTTTCAAAAGGAATCCGTTGTTCAAAAAAAACACTATCGTGAATAATAACAGCATAATCAAACCATTTATTTACAGCAAAGTATAAATATGGTAATAATTCACCTCTTCCCTTATGTTCCGAATGGATAATGATAACATTTGGATAATATTCATCTGCTTTTAAGTATTCTGTTTTACTATGATCATCTATAATTACAATTTTTCTGAAAGGATAAAACCGAATTAATTGTTTTACACAATGATTCCAATATTTATTTGTTTTTTCTGAATTTACATATCTTGTTAATATAAATCCGTAATCTGTTTTATAATTTTCCATTATAAATAATATATATTTTAAAAATTGAAAAATATATATATATTACATTTAATTTAAATATAGAATGTTGGAAAATCCTATTTTGACAATTCGATTTAATGATGAAACGTGGGAAGAAAATTGTAGATATAGAGAAAATAAACCCAATATTGGATGTATTTATGGTTCCCCATCCATTTTGAGTTTACAGTGTCCAATTGATTCTCTACTATTTGTCGTCGAAATGAATAATTCTTCAAATCAAATTGAAGGAATTGGATTGATAAAAAATAGAGCATATATTTCTGATACAAGATGTTTTGTTTATACTACAAAAACATATAATAGATACATTTATAAAGGTTCTGTAAGAATAAGTAGAGAAATTGTTGAAAAATATAATAAAATATTATTGGATGTGTTAGAATATATTCTCTTTAAAGAAAAAACACATCTCAAAAGAGGACATAAATTTATGAGAATTACAGAAAAATTATATAACAAATCTATTTGTTTAGCTATCGGTAAAGAAATAGATTTCAAAAAAGAAATTACTAAAATATTCAAATCCTATTTGAATGAAGAAAAATAATTATTCTTCATCCATCAACATTAATGCCATTGCGGTATAATTGTGTAAATCAATCAATGTATCTTTTAACCCTTCATCATTAATTAAATTTACACCATTATTTGTTATCGAAATATATCTTTTCAACTTATCTCCAAGTCTCATTAAAATACCTATTTTTCCATATTCGGCAAATGCATCTCCATAATCGGCATTCTTTTTTGTAAATAATTCCAAAGCTTCTTCTTGTATTTTTTCATTTGAATAATTCTTTTAGACATTTTATTAATTATAATTTAATATTTATATCATTCATTAATTATGAATAATCCAAACGCGTTTCAACAAAGAGAAGAAATCGATACCAATATTAACAATTATACTTTATCTGAAGTATTAACTATTTTAGATTTAAATAATCAATTCACATCACAAGATGTCATCGATTCAACTAATTATTATATTTCTCAAGCGAATCAAGCAAATAATAATCAATTATCTTCTTTTTTTCAAGAAGCACAAAAATATCTTTTGGATTATTTAAAAAATAATCCTATTACACAAGATAATACTTATTTGCCAACAGAAAAACAAACATTAGAATGGTGGAATAGAGAACAATTACAACAACCCAATCCAACACAAAGAGATAAAATAACAGATAGAATTCAACAAATCGGTGTTTATGCAAATGACCACGTTCCAATGAATCGCAATCAATTAGGAATAAATAATAATTTTAACGTCAGCGTATCTCAAGACACACTCAATCCCAATCTTACCAATTCTACCAATCGATTCATTAATTTGGATAGTCAATTTAGACAAACTTCTTCTGCTTCTTCTTCTTCAGCAACGGATTACACTTTGGATTTATCTGAACCATTGTTTAATGTATTATCAATGTGGTTATATTCTATTCAAATACCTAAAACGTGGTATACTTATGATATTAGTTATGGAAATACTTGTTTTTGGATATTATTTGACCCAACTGATAAAAATGTTTTCTTTAAAATATCCATTCCACCCGGCAATTATAACGCAAATGAAATTGTATCTATTTTGAACTTATCTAATAATTTCTCTGCTTCTTGTTTTTCTTGGTTGAACCCACCATCAGATTCTTATCCAGTTTCTTATAATAAAAATAATGGAAAAATAACAATGAATTTATTTGGCGGAAAATATACCGATCCAAATACAAACATTTCTTATGATATCAATACATTTACTGAAATTTTATTTTTTGATATCAATTCTAACTTTAAATGTGATTTAACAAATTGTAATCCACTAAATAATATCAATCAAACTTTTGGTTGGGAATTGGGATATAGAGAACCCAGCATCTTTGTTCAAGAAAATGGAAATATTGCAAATACCATCATCAACACTTATGGACCAAAATATTTAATTTTAGTTATAGATGATTATAACCAAAATCATATTAATAACGGGTTAATTACCATCACAGAAACATCTACAAATATTAAAATTCCAAATTATTATACACCATCTATTTCTGTTACTTGTATTCCACCTACAACTAATGAAACATTTATTTCAACAGAAAAGAATAATATTTCTTACAAAAAAACACCAGTGGTAGTTCCAACAGCACCACGATTATTAACTCAAGCACAAATATATTCGATTAACGAAATCAATAAAAATAATTCTTCTAATACTTCTCTTCGAAGTAGAGCACCAACAAATTCAGATATTTTTGCCTTGATTCCAGTTAAATTAAGTTATACTGATTCTACAACATCTAATTCTGTATATGTAGAATTTAGTGGTTCATTACAAGAAAATAAAAGAATTTATTTCGGTCCTGTCAATATAGAGAGATTAAGAATAAAATTATTAGATGAAAATGGAAATGTCTTAAATTTAAATGGAGCGGATTGGTCTGTAACAATTATTGCTGAAGTATTATATCAATATTAAATAATGTTAGAAATAAATATTGGATTATTTGTTTTCTCTACTTTTTTACTTTTTTCTTTAAGAAAATATGTTTTATTATTATTTTATTTTATTTTTTTTGGTGTTAATTTTTTCATTAATTTTTTAATAAAAAAAATATTACAACATCCAAGACCAAGAGATAATAATCAATTATTCCATCTTCATAAAAAAGATTTTCCTTTTTATCAATTTGGTAATCCAGCACAAAATATACAATCCATCATTTATACTTCTTTTTTTATTTCCTTTTCTCTGAAAAAATATTATTTCTATTTTATTTATTTTTCTTTCTCTACTTTTGTAATTTTTATAGAAATTTATAGAGAAAAACATTATATTTATCAAATCATATTTGCTTCTTTTATTGGTTTGATTATTGCTTCTATTTCTTATTATATATCTTTAAAATATTTAACTGAAAATATTGAACATAAAGAAGACGATAATGCCCATATAATTTTAAGTTTGGTATAATTAATTATATTATTAATAATATGGATTTTTTAGAAAAAAGAATCAAAAAAAATTGTTGTGAATGTTATTTATATTGTATTACTTGTTCATTAAATATTATTTTGAAAATGATGGATTTTTACGACGAAAAAAATATAACTCCTTTTAATGAAAGAACAAGAATAAAAAACATTTCATATGAAATTATTCATCCACACGATAGATAATAAATCCATTACTATTTTTTATAATTTTTCCGTTTTGCTGTCCGCTACTATTTAGTCTTTCCAACAAGTGTTTACCTATATCTCCATCTAAACCATATATTTCATCTTGAGTAATTTGATTCCAACAATCATTATTATATCGAAAAGAAAAAATAACTTCACTATTTTCACCCTTTTCTTCTTTTTCTTTAAAAAAAGGATAAAACCCATCCCCAAAATATTTTTCATATTCATCATAATACATTTTTACACGAATTGTTTTTTCCATATAATTATTTATTTATATTTTTTGCTTTAAATAATTATATTATTTCTTTTCCGCCTTTTCTAAATATTTTTCCATATATAATTCGCTATTAAAATAATTGTTTGGAAGTAATAACTTCAAATCAGAAAATATACTATCCATACTATTTTGTAATTCTGATATTTCATTGCAAATATTTTCTCTTGATTTCTTATTTAATAAATCATCTTTTATAGACGGTTGATTTATATAATTACTAATAAATTCTATTATATCTGGTTCGGAACCATCTACATTCGTCACCCATTTTAATATTTTTTTATCAATCGTTGTATTTGATTCTCCCAAGATAAATTCTGAATAATTATCTACGTTTGTTACTAATTCATTTGAAAAATCTTCTAATCTAGATGTTGATTTTATAAAAAATTCTGTTATCGGTTTTATTAATTCATCAATACCACCACCAAACAATCCGTTCGTACTTATCGAAGATATATATTTACCATTTATTATATTATTATATAACACATTGCTACAAAAAAAAATCGTATAATTATTAAACATAAACTCAAAAATAGTGTATGTTGATCTAATAAATTTATTTATATAATCTTTTTTTGTATAAAAATCAACTCCTCCCAATAGTCTATCTATTTCGGAATATAGTGATCCTAACCAATGAGTTGGAAATTTTTCATTATAGATTCTTGAAATATACAAAAGTAGAGAAAAAAATCTACGAGGATTGATTTTTCTCTTTATTAATACAAGAATATCATTCGTTGTTTCCGATTTCGATTCATAATATATTTTCATTTCATCTAAATTCGTACTATTTATTAAAGTATAACGTCTTTGATATAAATCCCATAATATGTTAACAACACTTTCTGGAAAAATATATTCTATTAAAATATAATTTTCTATATTTTTTATATTCTCATCTTTTTCGAAATATTCTAATAAATATAATTGATTTATATTTTTTATTTGGGTTCCAACACTACATAATACATTAATATAATAATAATAATTATTTATGACAACCTCTTTATCACCTAATTTATACATTGTAGTTAATTGTTTTATTTGTTCGTTAGCATCCAGATCTTGTTTATTTATATTTTTTAATTGAATCTCACGATCCTCTATCTGTGTTAAAAAATTTAATTTGAATTTATATGTTTTTTTTGATAGATCTATATTAATATCATTAATTATAAAATCGTCTGGTAAATCGATTTCATAAAATGTAGATTTTTTTATGGGTATTTTTTTATTAAAAAGATCGATATATATATTTTTTTTATCGCCAATTATTTGATACTGAAACTTATTATAATCATCTATCATTTTTTCAAAAACAGTAAATTGTGTCAAATACATTTCTTGAAATAATTGTATAACTTGGTTTATTGTTAAACAAAATGGTAATGGTAATTTATAGAAAATATTATTACAATTTTTATTATTTCCAAATAATTCATTATAATCGGTTTGTGTTTCTGTATTCTCTACTATTGTTAATTGTTCTGGTTTATACAAGTTATTTAATTCATTCATCTTTTGCACTTTGTTTTCTAATGTCCGTGGTAATGTCCCATTAAATTTTTGATATTTTTTATCAATAATTGCGGTTCCTATTTTATTTTTACAAAGGATTATTTTCATCGTAATGTCAAAATATATATATATTCCTTTTATTTTTGGATAAATGTATATGTCATCTAAACATACTGAAAACTGATCACACGGTTTTTGTCCTCCTTGTAATGAAATACTTGTATCTGGAATACTTGTATCTGGAATACTTGTATCAACTGATTTGATTTCAGGTGCTTCTTTAAATTTTCCTTTTTCTTTTTCAGTTATAAGTTCTTTCAAGGTTTTATCGATTGCTTCTTTTACTTCTGTACCAGAACGCAACGAATCACAATTGTTATATTCCTTATCTATTTCTTTTATTAATTCTTTATTTTTTTCGGGTTTTGTAATAGGTTGTTGTTCTTGTGTTGATTTTGAAGATACAACAGTTGGTTGTAAATTTTCTTCTTGTTCTTTGTCTTTTAATTCGCTAGTTTCTATTTCTTCTTTTTTGGTGGGTTCTTCTTTCATTTTTTCTTCTTCCATAAATATATTACTTTATTAATTTAATTTAATTTTTTAAATTCATAGAATATAATGGGTGCAGGAATTTTACCAACTACAATTTATAATGGAAAATTATATTTCTTATTCGGAAAAGAAAATAAATACGCCGATTCGCCTGGTTGGTCGGATTTTGGGGGTGGAACAGATAATGATGAAACATTTATAGAAACAGCATTAAGAGAGGGATCAGAAGAATTAATTGGGTTTTTAGGAGACAAACACGAAATAAAAAAATTGTTATCCAAAGGATCATTTATTGTTCAAAATGATGATAGATATAGAATGTTTCTATTTGCCTTACCATATGATTCACAATTACCATTTTATTATAATAATCATTATCGTTTTCTAGAGAAAAAGTTGGATGAGAGCCTTTTAAAAACTTCTAAAATATTTGAAAAATCAGAAATAAAATGGGTATGTATTGACGATTTAATAAAAATGAAAAATAAATTCCGTTCTTTTTTCAAAAAAAATATTTATATTTTACTGAATAAAAAAAGAGAAATATATAATTTTGTTAAAAAAAGATTATATATTACTCGACGACGATTTCCATCAACACGTTTTTCTAAAACAAGAAAAAATAAATATTAATTACATTTCTTTATCGATAAATTTTTTTAATATTTGAATATTATTTTTCATTATTAATAAATCTTCTTTTCTATCTTTTTCATTAATATCTTTTAATCTAAAATCTAATGATTGTAGAAAACGATTGGCAGAATCCTTGTAAGATTCTATCTTAATATGATTTCCTCTTGCTTTTTCTAAAACCATCCATCCAAAATTTTTAAACAAATGAACGTGCCAATGATTCAATCCTTGGAATGTTCTCGCTTTTGAATCCATTGCTATTTGTAAAGAACGACTTTTTCTTGACGAATGACTTTTTCTTGTCGAATGCTTTCTTGTCGAATGCTTTCTTGTCGAACCCATATTATATATTTTTATAATATATTTCGTATAATTCATCTACTGTCAACACCTTTTTCTCTACAAGTATAGAAGCACCATTCATTATAAATTTTTTCGAACTACGAATAATAAATTCAGCATTATGATAGGCATCATTGATTAAATCAAAAACATCTTTATCAATCAATGTTTTATAGGTTTCACTTAATTGTGGATATAAAGTATACTTTCCCATCCCATAATACAATACCATCTTCTCAGCCAATTTAATTGCTTCTTCGAAATCATTGGAAGCCCCTGTAGAGACAAAAGAACTCCCAAAAATTTCATATTCGGCAATTCTTCCAGCCAATAATATCATTAAATGTTCAAATAAAGATTGTTTTGTATATATGGTTGCTTCTTCACCTTCAAACACGGTATACGCTGGAGATTTGGGTGAAGCCAAATTAATTGCTACCTTTTTTACCTTCGAATGATATTGACACAATAATCCTACAATGACGTGTCCCATTTCGTGAACAGAAATATGATTAATCATAGAATCCGTAAATTCATGATTAGATGACTGCCATCCCGCTAATACTCGATTCATAATTGTATCTATATCTGTATAATCCATTTTTGTTTTCTTATTTCTAAGAGCAAGTAACATCGCCTCATTTAACAAATTCTCTATTTGTGCTCCCGATAATCCTTTTGTTAAATCTACCAAATCTTCTACATTTATTGTGGTTTCGTCATATGGCTTTCCTTTCAAATGAATGTTAACAATAAACTCTCTCGTCTTTGAGTTTGGAAGACCAATATAAATAGATTTATCAATTCTTCCAGGTCTAATGAGAGCAGGGTCTAGTAAATCCAATCTATTTGTTGCCCCAATAATAAAAACACCATTTGTATTTTTAAATCCATCTAATGCTATTAGTAATTCATTTAAAGTACTATCTCTCTCAGAAGAAGATGCCTCACCATCAGTTGACCTTGTTCTTCCAATTGCGTCAATTTCATCAATAAATATAATACAAGGAAGATTTTTGGTAGCCAATTGAAATAATTCACGAATTCTCGATGAACCCACACCAATATATTTTTCTTGGAATTGCGCACCACTCACTGAAATAAAATTCACTTTTGCTTCACCAGCAAATCCCTTTGCTAACAAAGTCTTTCCATTACCAGGTGGTCCTTCAAATATTAATCCTTTCGGCGTTCGAACATTGTATTTTTCATACAATTTATAATTTTTTAAAATGTCAATACACTGCATCAATTCTTCTTTAATATGATCATATCCACCAATATCTTTAAAAGTTACAGGAAAAGAAGTAATCACTTCAAAGTTTTCTGATTTTTTTCCTTTCCTATGTTCATTTAGCATTCTATGAGGATGATTTTGAGGAAATGTTTCTTCCTCTTGAGGTAAATCAAATAATTGTCTATTTAAATATATTGTATATTCTGGTTCTTTACTTTTTCTTCTTCTACTAAATCTTGGATTTTCATTTTTTTTACTTATTTCTGATTCATTTCCTATTTCATCTTCTTTAGTTATTTCTTCTAATTGTAGAGAAATATTTTTTGAGTTTAATCTTTTTAATTGTAATTCATAATAATTCTTTGATAGAGGATATTTTCTGTATAATAAATTATTTGGATCATTTATAGGACACATTAATATATTATTCCTTCTTTTTTGAAATAAAGAAGTTCTCATACTATTTACATTCCAATGTAAAAAAGTAGTAGAAAATATTATTATAAATAAATAATACATATTATATATGAAGAGTTTATTTATTTAATTAATAATTTTTAATGTATATATTATAATTAATATTGTTTATCAATATTTATCTGATGGAAATAATAGATTATTCAAATTTTATTTTCTTCTGTAGTATCATTCTCTACTTTTACAATATTATCTTCATAAAAAACAACAGGTTTAGTTTCCCATTCTTCAAATGGAATTGCACTACTTGTTGATTTATCTAATAATAATAATTGATTCAATGCTTGTATTCTTTTTTCAATCGGTGAACTTTTTTTACTATATATTTTCCTAGATATTTGTTTCCATCTCCATTCAAATTGTAATGCTGACTTCCAATCAGGAAAACCAGAAACATAACAATGTCTTTTCCAACTTTCTCCTCTACTCACTATTCCTGTTGTTCTTTTTGCTCCTCCTTTTATGATTCCATTATGTTGTCTTAATCTTCTATTTAAATTAATTGTTGCACCAACATAGGTTGATCCATTTGATGATTCTAGTAAATATACATAATAATTATTCATTATTATATATATATGAAAACGATTTTATTTACTAATGCAAGAGATGAATCTAATATTTTAGAATGGATACTACATCATCTCAATTTAGGATTTGATTATATTTATATTTTTGATCACAAATCAAAAATACCCATTTATAATTTATTAAAATCAAATCATACATCCAAATGTGATTTATCCAAAGTTCATATATTTCGATTAGATAAAGATATAATCAAAATTAATTTAATGAAAATTGCATTACAATTTTCAATAAAACATAATTTTAGTTGGTTGTTATATTTAGATTGTGATGAATTCTTGGTTTTGAATCAAGAAAATAATGTTCAATCCTTCTTGGAAAAATATAAAAATTTTGACCAAATCGCCTTCAATTGGTTACTGTTTGGGTCTAACTATAGAAATAATGTATTAAATCCAAATGAAAGTATCATCCAGACCTATACAAGAAGTGATGAAAAATTGGATAAGCATATAAAATGTATTCTTAATTTACAAAAAGCGAAATATAATAAAATAAAAATACTCAATCCTCATTATTATTTTTTCAATAATATGCTTTATTCTGTGGATACTTTATTTCATAGATTGAATTCTAGAGAACCCCATTTTCATTACACCAATGAAAGTTATAAAACAATTCCCGCTTTTATTGCCCATTATTCGAATCAATCTTATCAAAATTATTTAAATAGAAAAATAAATTTACCCAGAGATGATAATGGTGGAAGAAGACAAGTATTATCGATGCAAGAAATACATAAACAACATAATACAATTATAAATTATTTTGTTAAAAACAAATATTCAAGTCAAATAGTAGAGAAAAAAGAAGAGTGATTAATTACAAGTTCAAACAAACAAACAAACAATTCATTTCAAATAAATCATACCCATTTCAACAATATCCATCAACACTTCATAACTCAACCCCAACATATACCAGCGAAATTGATCTCTCAAATCCCACGACCACTCTTGCTCCGGGTAGGTATGCTCGACCCAACTCTTGAACCAGTACTCCTCCAACGCAAGTTCTTTGAAAATAATCGTCATCACAAATCCATAATCATATTCTTCTTCTTCTTCGGCAATCTCGTGAAGAGTCTTGAAATATCTTCTGCTTTGTTGACACGAAAGCACAATGTTTTCGCTACAAAGAACATCCATTCTGTCTCTCCAACCAGGCGATTGAACTTCAGCGTAAGCGAACTGAATAAACTCGTTGAATAATTGTTTTGATTCGATCACAGACATTTCTGTATAATAATAAATCAATTGTTGAAGAAAATCAATTCAATTTTTTATTTTTGTATGGAAAAATAAAAAACTGAAAATATGATTATTCAATGCTATCTATCATTTCATATCCAAAAGAAATAAAATCTTTATAATATATTTTATTAATAATTTCAATACATTTATTATCAAAAAATTCTGTTAAATTATATTTTTTTGGATTTGTTAATTTATAAATTTGTATATTTTTTTGAACATCTAAATTTTCATTACAAACAAACAAATATTGAGGATAATAGTGTATAATATTAGAATTAAAAGTCATCGAAAAATTATATGTTGTTAATACATTTTTTACAAAATTTTTAAAATCATCTATATTTTTGTTACTGGTTACGAAACGAAAAGCACTTATAATTCTATCATATGGATCCCTTACAGACGTGTAATATTTATACTCTATATTTGTTTCGATAAATTTATCTTTTTTTACATATGGAATGTGGGCTAAATCAAATTTTAAATGAATACCCCAATATACTTTATTTATTATATTTTTTTTATTTTGTTGAATACACTTCCTAATGTATCTTCCACCATTTTTTGGTATATGAATAAATATATAATTTATATTATTAGTTTTATAAATTAACATATATTATTTATATAAATTTTGAAATACGATTATTATAATTTTGTAGTATATTCATATTTTGATTGTGAATCTCAATTCCTAAACTAATTGGATTTATATGTGATGAAGATGATGTATTACAATTTTGATGTGTTGTATTTTTACATGTACTTACAGATGGAAAAACATTTAATGTTTTAGGTATTAAATTACAATTGGAATAACAATACGCTCGTGTATCATTTACAAAACCAGAACGTTTTCTTGCAATCGCCATATATAATGACACAATATATTCATAAAAAAAGATGATTAAATTACAATAAAACAATTCATAAAGAAATCATTCATTTCATAGAGAAATCCAATGCCAAAATATCCTTCAACGCATCAGCCACATCCACAGCCACATCTCCAATGCGGTGATCAGAATCAATCCAATCGGATAGTACTTCTTCAAAATTCCAATAATAATAATAATCTTCATCGCGTGTATCCATATCGGGTCTTTGTTGAAAACAATATGCGTCGAACCATCCCATTGACTTGATTTCATTGCAAAAGAAGTGAATCAATGTTACTTCCAAATTTCCATCGTATCTTTTTTCCATCGTTTCTTGAAAAGAGAGTTGACCACGCTCGTCAATATATGGGTCAACAATGTGTTGTTGTAATCGCAATTCGCTTCTTCTTGCTGGCCATCCATTTGTTTCCATTTCGCCGTAAGCATATTGGAGATATCCATAAATCATTTCAATTCGTTCTTCTTCGGTAGTAAAAACCATTGTATTGTTCGAAAAGTTACAATTTCTATTTTATAATAAAAAGATTTCAATTTTTTTATTAACTAAGAAATATAATATGAAAAAAGAAGATGATTAAATTACAAAACAATTCATTTCAAATACAAATTCAATTCAAGAATATCCCTCAACTCATTCACCAATTCTTCTTCGGTACGATCCAACATTTGCTCCATTGCTTCCCACATATCCCAGCAAATAATACCATCGTCTCTTGTGTCCAATGTCGGGTAATTTTCGTATACCCACGCTTCGAGCCATTTCCATCCGATCTTTGATGTGATTTCATTGACAAACACCTTGATTAAGGCAACATCCAAATCTCCGCCGTGATAAAGCTCGGTCATTTCTTGAAAAGTATAAAGGACAGCAACATCTTGGTGGTGCGAAGATACGTTTTGTTGTTCGAGCAATTCAGTTCTTCGTAGTCCCCATTCTCCGTTCGAAGACATTGCTCCAAAAGCATATTTCATAAACCCGTGAATAATTTCAATTGATTCGTCTTGTGTTACGTAAACCATTGTTTTCGTATAGTTATCACATTATTATTTTGATAAAAAGATTTCAATTTTTATATTTTGTATGATATTTTGAAAAACTAAAAATCATTCAAATGAAAGATTATATATTTTTTATAAATATATAATCAAAAAATAATATTATTACTTTTTATTTCTTTTACTTCTTTTTATTTCTACCTCTTTTTCTTCATCTGATATAATTACATTCTCTACTTCTGATATATTTTTTGGATTCAACTTACAACTTCTCATATGTGCTCCTAGACTTGCCTTATTTTTTCCAGAATAAACATTACAAAATGTACATTTAAATTCATTATCATTTTCTAATCTTCCTATTTTAATAAATAGTTTAGTTAATTTTGGAAGTTGTATTTCTTCCATTTTATCATTTAATTGTTTTGTAAGTGTTTTAATGAATTCCATCATTTGTAACTTTTGTGTTGTGAATAATTTATATTCTTCAAGAATATCATCAATATCTTCTTTTGAAATAGGAATATCTTCTTCAGAAGTATTGGATATACTTTCCAATTTTATAGATAAATTATCTATAATATCAATTGCTACTCTTAATTTTTCTGTATCATATTCAGCATTGGGAATATACAGATGAATCAATCCATTGATAATATCGATTTGAAAATTATGTTTATAAGTAATTGGACTTTTCTGAGAAATAAAAATACCATGGCTTTTTTGTATTTGTAAATCTCTTTCAAACTTTTTTACTTCGTCTGTATTCACAGAACGCGTATAATCTTTATTTTCAAAGAGAATGGTTGGTTTTGTTTTATCAACACGATTGACTCTAAAATCACACGTAGCTGTATCAGAACCTACTCTAATAATTTCATCTGAAGGCATCAATGATTGTAACATAAAATATAATTCGGATTCTGAAACATTTCCTTTGGAACTAGAATTATTTTTATATTTATTCAAAAATTCATTTAATTCAGAATGTAACATTTGTTGAGAATGTTGTTGATTCGATAAGAAATCTTTAATTTGTCCCAATCCTGTATTCGTTCTATCTTCACTCGATTTAATATAAGAAAAAATAGGTTGTTGAATTGTAGAAAACAAAGAATTCATTTTTATTTCTATATTTTCAACAACAGAATGAATTTTATTTTCATCTTTATTTGTCATTTCTAATATTTTTGTAGTATCTTGAGAAATTGTTTGACAAAAACTTTTAATACAATTCTCTATTTGAATATAATTTTTATCTTGACTTTTTGGTATTACATCATTTACAATCAAAGTTGTTTTGGCAAGTAAGGAATCATTATTTCTTTCAATAATATTATTTATTTTTTCGTGAGTAGAGAGAGTATTATTAGATAATATAGATTTTACATCTTCAATATATTCTTTCTTGAATTCGTGCAGTTTTAAAATAATATCTGTTTTCAAATTAGAATGGATATCATTTACCAAATTTAATATTTTTGAATTAATTGTAGAAGTAATTGTAGAAGATAAATTAGTAGAGAGACTTTTTAAAATATCAATAAAAATATGATTCATTGAAATAAAATCCAAATTCGGGTTCGATTTATAAAAAGAAAGAATTGTTGGATCAGTAACAATGATATTATCGTATTGTTCTTGCATTAATAATATATATGTTTTATTAATATATTTATATATTTTATCTTATATATTCTTCCCATTTTTCTGGTTTGAAATGAATATACATATTTCTATAATAATAACCGTTAAAGGGTGTGGGTCGTCCGTGTAAACAAGTAGTTGATTCATAAAAAACAACATCTCCATACTCCATTTCTATTTCGTTCGGACGGAAATGGTGATCTTCAATATATAATGGCCATGGTTTTTCACTTTTATCATCTAAATGTATAATGGCACTAATCACATGGCTTTCTTTTTTATCATAATGATTTTTTAAAATAGATCCTTTTAAATATTCTCTTATTCCATAAGTACAAACATAATTTAAATTCGTTTTATAATTTATCCATTCATATAACAATACAGATATTTCATTTTTAAATAATTCTTGTAATTCGCTAGGTGCATTATTAAAAGATAATATATTACTATTTATCTTGTTCTCTATTTCTGTATTTGTTGACAATTGTTCTTTTGTAAATTTATTTATATTATTATTCATCCATTCTTTGATTTTATCAATACTTTCTAATTTTAGTTTTTTCTTTTCGAATCCTACATTATGAAAAATGGGTAAAAATTGATGTTCACTCACTTGATTTGGTATGGAAAATTCTGTTTCTTTTTCTCTGAACCATTTTGTTATAATATATTTTTCTCCTTTTAAAATAGGCATACCCTGATGATGAGAAAAAATATTTACATTACCTTTATTCAAATTATTCCAAATAATAGCCATTCCTCTTTTCGGTTGAAAAGATAAATACGCATAAGGAAAACAAGTATGACCACCAGATGATTCGTCGGGCATATCATTTAAATATACCATAAAAGTCCATGTTCTTTGACTTTTAATCGAATCATTCTTTGATAATATGTCGTTATCAAAATAGTCTGTATGTAATTTAAATTCTTGTCCTATTACATATTTCTGTGCCTGCATTTTTTCGGCAAAACGATTATTTATTCCTATCGTTTTACATATTCTAGTATCAATATTATTTATAAAGTCTGTATATTCAAAATGACAAGTTTTACTTGTTCGAAAACTATTGACTACATTTTTTTCATTAATATTTATTGTTTGCGAATCTAATAAATTTGATGAATTTATATTTTGAATTAATTTATCACATTCTTCATTATTTAAAAAATTTTCTATTTTATATATTTCTAAATTTTCATTATTTACTCTTATTGCATTTTTTAATGCACATTTATTAGTCAATTCTTCTGGTAAAACAGAAGATAATACATAATCCATATTTAATTTTTTTTTTATTAAATCATAAGAATATCCCGCATCTAATGATTTCTGAAACATTATATTTTTACAATTCCCTAAAGAAATATTATGATCTATCCATTCTTCCCAATCTTTTTTAAAAAACTCCATAATTATTAATATTTAAATAAATATATTTATAAATTAATACTAATATGGAAAAAAATTATAATATGCAAAATACAAAACCAGCACCTACACCTACACCTACACCTACACCCACACCTGCTCCTACACATGCACCCTTTTCTTATTTTACACCCACACCTGCACCAACTAAAGATCATTTAGATAAATATTCACCAACTTGTAATGATATGTTTCTTGAATAATATAATCGTGAATTTATAATGATTTACATATCTTAACTTATTTCATATAAATATTATTTATTCCCAAAATATCCATTAAATTATCTGTCTTCAAATAATTCAAATATATTTTCAAATCATCTTCTTGTAATTCACATTCTGGAAAATATCGTTCAATCCAATAATCAAACCAGTTATCTTTGAGTAATAACGGAATAAACCATTCTTCGATAACAAAAACAACACTTTCCGAAGAATAATTTTTAAATACAAAATCAAATGTCATCATTTCTATTTCATCCATCCATCTTGTAATATTACAAAGAACTCTCTTGCTTTGAAACCAATAATTTATATTCATTTCTTGAAAAGCAAAAGAAATAAAATTGGCAAATATCTCAATGTGTTCTCTTGTATAGTCCATCTTGTATATCAATAAAAATTATTAATAATAAAAATTCAATTCAATTTTTATTATTTCTGTTTCTCTACTTGTAATGAAAAAAGAAGATAATTAAATTACAAGAAACAATTCATTCATTTCAAACAATCATCCAATCCCAAAATACTCTTTATTTTATCAAGTCCTTGTTCTCTTTCACCACTCCAAAGCCACTTTTCAAATTCTTTATTCAATTTCCAAACCAAATCTTCTTGTATAGAAGTCATCTCTGTTAGTTCAGGACATTGTTGAATACAGTAACACGGAAACCATTGACGTCTTGAAAGACTCCACCTTGATCCTCTGCAAAAGAACTGTCGCAATGTCTTGTCCAAGTTTCCGCCGTATATTGTCATAATTTCTTGAAAAGTCACCACATATTCTTCTTCGTCTTCGTCGTATTCATCTTCGTATTGATCTTCATTAAAACCAACTGCTGCGAATAATGCGCTTCTTCGTTCCACCCATCCTTCTGTTTGCGTTTCATCGAATACGTTTTGAACATATCGACCACATAGCTCTTCAAATTGTTCTTTTGTGATATTCAGCATTCTTGGATTATTTACTTTTTGTAAGTAAAGAAAAAAGATTTCAATTTTTTTATTTATGAAAAGAAGATAATTAAATTACAAGAAAAACAATTCATTTCAAACAAATATCCAATCCCAAAATGCTCCTCATCTTTTCTGTTTGCGAATCTGCTTCGTCCTTAAACTCTTCCATATCCACCCACATCCATCTTGTCAATCGTACTCCCAACCACCAAGACATATATTGTATATTTTCAATGGATTCAGCATTCAACAAATCTCTTATTTCAGCGTTTTGTTTCACACAAAAACTTGAAAACCATCCGCGTCTTGTGATTTCATTGCTAAAGAAATGAAATAATGTCTTGTCCAAATCTCCATTGTAGACAGTCCTCATAATGTTTGGAAATGTATCCAGTTGAATATGATCATACGCGTAATGACCAAGATGGTTTGGATCGCAATATTCGTGTCTTCGTTCAGTCCATCCTTCTGTTTGCATTTCATTGAATGCAAATAGCATAAATTCAATAGTCAAATATTCAAATACTTCTTTTGAGATATCCATTCTGTTTTTGCTTTATCTACTTCATAAAAAAGATTTCAATTTTATTTATGAAAAAAGAAGAAGATAATTAAATTACAAATTCAAACAAACAAGAAACAATTCATTCATTTCAAACAAATATCCAACCCCAAAATGCTCTTTACCTTTTCAGTAAGCGTAAGCGTTTCCGCATCCGTCCCATAATTGAACCCTTCCATATCTGTCCATAACCATCTTGAAAATCTTGAATCCAAAAACCAAGTCAGATGCACGATATCTTCGCTTGTTTGTCCGCCGAATTTCTCTTGTAGTTCTGGACAATGTTGAAAACAATAAGAAGTAAACCATCCGCGTCTAACAATTTCATAACAAAAGTAATTAAATATAGTCTTGTCCAAGTCTCCATCGAATCCTGACATCATAATGTTTGAAAATGTATTTATTTTAAAACGCTCAAAATCTTCTTGTACAATATTGCATCGAGCATAATTTTCATTTCTTCTATCCGTCCATCCTTCAGTTTGCATTTCATTGAACGCGTGTTGCAAGAATCCAATACACAAATCTTCGAATGGAATACTCATCTTTCTTTATATAATGTATTTTGTAAGTAGAGAAAAAAGATTTCAATTTTATTTTATTTTATGAAAAAAAGAAGATAATTAAATTACAATTTCAAACAAACAAGAAAACAATTCATTTCAAACAAATATCCAATCCCAAAATGTCTTTTATCTTTTCAGTAACTGGATCCGTCCCAATCTTGAACTCCACTAACCATAACCATCTTGACAATCTTAAATCCAAATACAAAGTCAGATGCTTTGTATAGTTACTTGTTTCACCATTGAATTGTTCTCGTATTTCTGGGCATTGTTGAACACAATAACTTGAAAACCATCCGTGTCTTGTAATTTCATTGCCAAAGAAATGAAATAATGTATCGTCCATGTCTCCAGCAAATGCTGTTCTCATAATGTTTTGAAAAGTATCCATTTGTCCACGTTCTTCGCCTTCAATATTGTGTTGTTGGTAAAACGCCGTTCTTCGTTCCGTCCATCCGTGTGTTTGCATTTCATTAAATGCGTATTGAACGAATTGAACATACACTTCTTCTGGTATATTCGGGATATTCATCTTTTTTTGATTATGTATTTTATAAAAAAAAGATTTCAATTTATTTTTTTAAAATAGTTATTTCATTTTCTTGAGTTTTATGAATGTTTCATTATATTATTTCAAACAAAAATCCAATCCCAAAATACATTTTAATTCATCAACTAAAGTTCCATTTTTTACTTGTTTTTCAATCCAATCTTTTAATATAATCGTTAAATACCAATAATCAAATCTACCATCATTTATATCATCCTCTTCAATAGGTGTAATATCAAAATAATAAGAATCAAACCATCCACGCCATCTTATTTCACGACAAAAGTATTCGGATAATGTTTGTTCCAAATCTCCATCATTTTTTAAAACCATATTTGGAAAAGTTACTTCTTCTTCTTCTTTATTAATATTATAACTATGGTCTTCGTGATCAAGAATTTTATATTTTTTACGAAAATAAATTCGATTATTATACCAACCTTCATTTTGCATTTCATTATAAGCAAAACAAATAAATCCGTGAATCAATTCGATTATTTCTTGTTCTGTAAACATTTTTTAATTGTAGAGAAAATGAATTGATTTATATTATTTCAATTTTATATTCAATTAATATATATGCCTTCTCTAGAAGAAGTAAATAAATATTCTAATTATGCAAAAGCAAAGAGACAAACGAGAAAATTTCTTGGAAAAAATACCAAGTTATATTTATCTACAAGAAAAAATAAAAAGTTTATGGTTATCGATCCAGAAACAGGACATAAAATACATTTTGGTTTATTAGGCTATGAAGACTATTTGAAACATAATAATAAGACTAGAAGACATAATTTCTTGGTTCGCAATCACAAATGGAAGAATGCAAAAAAATATTCTCCCGCCTATTTGGCGTATCATATTTTATGGTGATTTTTTAAAAATAATTTACGAAAAATATTCTCACTTAAAAATATACATACATACTTGGAATATATTCTCTAATGATATAAGTTGGAGAAAAATAAATATAAATAATAATATTGTAAATGAAAAAATTATTTATGATTATTTTGATGATTTATCACATTTAATTAAACACATTATTATTGATGATGATAGTAAAATAACATTAATTGGAAATACCAATGGTTGGGTTAGTGCATCTCGAATGCCAATCATTGGTTGGAAAAATTATTGGTATGGTAAATATCAAATAATAAATTATATTTATAATAATCAAATAGATGAAAATGAGATGATTGTAAATTTTAGATTTGATATAAATATGAATAGTAATAATATTGATAATAATTGTATTATCAATTTTATAAAAGAGAATAATAATTTAATATTTACAAAAAATATATTTTGAAAGACAGAATAGCAGGGTGTGATAATATTTATATAGGCAATATTAACACAATGTATAAATTAATTCATAATTTTTTTTATGAGTTAGATGATATTATAATTAAATATCATTATATTAAAAATCAAGAAGTATTAGTATTTATAATAAATGATAACATATTTGGTTAATTATTTTCTCTACTTCTTCGAAAAAATAATCGATAAATATAATTTTGGAAAGTAGTGAAATTGTATATTTCAAATATATAAAATATATTATTCTCTATTTCTTCGAAAACAATTAATAATTTCCAGTAAATATTATATAACTTAAAAATATCCCGAAAAAATTCTTTGAAAATAAATCTAATATATTGTAAAATGCGTTTTTAACATAATAAGGTAATACGGCTACTACACCATATAACGACCAAAAAAAGAAAAAATACCAAAATAATAAATATCCATTTGTTTTTTGAGAAACATAATTCACATAAATTATATAATAATAAATTAAAAATGCTATAAATCCTAGAAATACTCCAAGCAAAATAGGTATAATTCTCATTTCACCCAAATAACCAAATAGTAACATTATCCAATTCAAAATCAAGACAGATATAAAAATAATTGAATTATCTTTAAAAAGTGTAAAAAAATCCAATCTGTTTGTTTTATTTTCGGCTTTTTTATTTAAATAAATTAAATATATCATTAATGTTATTAGCATTGATGGCGTTGTAATAATCCAATCGATGTATCTTTTTGGTGTAATATTTAATACCTTCGTATAATTATAAACTAACCAAATATAAAATAACCCTTCAATAAACTGAACCACCAATTCAATAATTAATAATTGTTTTATGAGAGAATAAATAGTAGGAACTTTTATAAAAAATGCTCCTACTTCTATTATTCCAGTTACAATTTGAACAATAACTGAAATTACTAATGTTGTATAAAAAAAAAATTTTGCATTCATATATATTCATTATAAATAATCTTCTTCTTGTTAATGTGTTAAATATGTAATAGATATATTTCTCTACTTCTTGGAAATCGAAGATAATATTCCTAGTTAAATTGAAGAGTTCTCAAATGTTTTCCTTTCCTTTCATTTTTGAAGAAGTCCTCTTTATAATATAACTTTGCTATTATATTATTTGGATGTAACGATTCACAAATTAAGTTATTTACAGTGATTTCTTCGTATTTTTCCATTAATACATTATAGAGTATTTCTTGTCTATACTCTACCTTGTTAACTTTTTCAAAATCATTCAAAAAATTGTATGCTTCTACCATTTTGCCTTTATAAAATATTTTATGGTTTTTACTAATAATTGTTTTTTTATTAGGATAATCCTTTCCTAATGCGTTCTTATCAAAACATACTAAATAAGTATCTTGTGAAATTGTTTTTGTTATGGCTTTTATAGTTTTATTATTAATAGTATTTTTAAAAGGAATAATATTTTCAATAGTAATATTTCCTTGATCTGTAGAAATAAATGTTCCAGCAGGAAAGCAAATATTAGCTATTGGTATAGGTGGTATAGGTGGTATAGGTGGTGTTGGTCTTGGAGTTGGCGTTGGTGTCGGCGTGGGAGTTGGCGTAGGAGTTGGGGTCGGGGTTGGTGTCGGCGTAGGAGTTGGGGTCGGGGTTGGTGTCGGCGTGGGAGTTGGCGTGGGAGTAGGTGTTGGAGTTGGTGTCGGTGTTGGAGTAGGAGTTGGTGTTGGAGTTGGCGTGGGAGTAGGAGTTGGAGTTGGTGTCGGGGTTGGTGTCGGGGTTGGTGTCGGGGTTGGTGTCGGGGTTGGTGTCGGGGTTGGTGTCGGGG
>Ga0164295_10000206_pt1 | contig 49791 bp, 43 predicted proteins | sample GEODES006metaG_FD_111798 | JGI IMG/M metagenome (GOLD analysis project Ga0164295, IMG submission 111798) | Oligotrophic lake water microbial communities from Sparkling Lake, Wisconsin, USA - GEODES006 metaG | ecosystem: Environmental > Aquatic > Freshwater > Lake | place: USA: Sparkling Lake...
CCCACGCGCCGACGTCCGCACGTCCCCAGGTCCAAGACGGTCCATTCGAAATCCTCCACCAGAGGACCCGTTGAATCACCTCAAATCAAATACAGGAATCACTTCCGTGCATCCGGTAGCCCTCGAGGGGAGGGGGGTTTGAAATCAGCCTAGACCAGCGAGCCGTGGCAGTGCTTGAACTTGCGGCCTGAGCCGCAGGGGCAGGCGGCGTTGCGGCTGGTGCGGTCCCAGCCTTCGGGCAGGGCCGACAGGGGCAGGGCGGCGCGCTGTTGCGGGTCGAGGTTGACGCCGGACGCAGCCATGGCAAGGGCCCGTTCGTTCTCACCGGTGTTGGGGTCCATATGGACCTCCATGAGGCCGGCCAGAGGGTCGGGCTCCGGCTCGGCAAACTGGAACTCCACCGTCATCAGCCAGCGGGTGGTGCTGCTGCGCAGGTCGCCCAGGAGCTTTTCGAACAGGCTGAAGGCCTCGGTCTTGTATTCGTTCAGCGGATCGCGCTGGCCATAGCCGCGCAGGCCGATGACGTTGCGCAGGTGATCCAGATGCATCAGGTGCTCGCGCCACTGAAGATCGATCATCTGCAGCAGGAAGTTCTTTTCCACCGACCGGGTCTGTTCGGCCGACAGGATGTTTTCGCGCTCGGCGGCCCGGGCGTCGGCGGCTTCGCGCAGCCGCTGCTGGATTTCCTCGTTGGCGATGCCTTCCTCGGCAGCCCAGTCCTTGATCGGCAGGTCCATGCCCAGGATGGCATTGACCCGCTCGTTCAGGCCCTCGACATCCCACTGCTCGGCATAGGCCTTGGGCGGCAGGTGGCGATTGACCAGATCCTCGATTGTGTCATTCCGCATCTCGGTGATGATTTCCGAGAGGTCGGTCGCCTCCATGAACTCCTGACGCTGTTCGAACACCGCCTTGCGCTGGTCGTTCACGACGTCGTCGTATTTCAGCAGGTTCTTGCGAATCTCGTAGTTGCGCTGCTCGACCCGCTTCTGGGCCGTGGCGATGGCGCCGTTCAGCCATTTGTGGGTGATGGCCTCGCCTTCCTGCACCCCGAAGGAGCGCATGATGGCGTCCAGCCGGTCGCCGGCGAAGATGCGCAGCAGGTCATCCTCGCAGCAGAGGAAGAACTTGGACTTGCCCGGGTCGCCCTGACGGCCGGTCCGGCCGCGCAGCTGGTTGTCGATCCGGCGGCTTTCGTGGCGTTCGGTGCCCAGCACATAGAGGCCGCCGGCGGCCAGGGCCTTGGCCTTGGCCTCGGCGATGGTCGCCTCGAAGGCCGCTTTTTCAGCGGATTCCGCTTCGTTGGACGGCTCGATGCCCAGGCCCAGCTGGTCCTGCCGCCACTTGGCCATGTGCATCTCGACATTGCCGCCCAGCTGGATGTCGGTGCCGCGGCCGGCCATGTTGGTGGCGATGGTCACCGCGCCCGGCACCCCGGCGTCGGCCACGATCAGGGCTTCCTGCTCGTGATAGCGGGCGTTCAGCACGCTGTGTGGGATGCCCTTGATGGTCTTGCCGTCCATCTCGAACACATGGGCGTTCAGAAGCTCCGACAGGGTTTCGGACTTCTCGATGGAGACGGTGCCGACCAGGATGGGCTGGCCCCGGCGATAGCAGTCCTCGATCTGGGCGATGATCGCCTTGTTCTTTTCCTCGGCGGTCCGATAGACCTCGTCGTCCTCGTCGATCCGCGCGACGGGCCGGTTGGTCGGAATCTCCATGACGTCCATCTTGTAGATGTCGCCAAATTCCTGGGCCTCGGTGGCCGCCGTGCCGGTCATGCCGGACAGTTTCTTGTAGAGGCGGAAATAGTTCTGGATGGTGACCGAGGCCAGGGTCTGGTTCTCGGGCTGGATATTGGCGCCTTCCTTGGCTTCGATGGCCTGGTGCAGGCCTTCCGACAGCCGCCGTCCGGTCATCATCCGGCCGGTGAACTCGTCGATCAGGATCACCTCGCCCGCCTTGACGATGTAGTCCTTGTCCCGGGTGTAGAGGATGTTGGCGCGCAGGGCCTGGTTCACATGGTGCACGATGGAAACGTTGGCGGCGTCGTACAGGCCGGCCGTATCCTCGCCCAGGTGATTGCCGGCGATCAGCATCTCCTCGATGACTTCCTGGCCGATCTCGGTCAGCAGCACCTGCCGCTGCTTTTCGTCCAGGTCGAAGTTGCTCTTGTCCTTGATCAGTTCCTTCACCAGCAGATCGATGATCCGGTAGAGATCGCTGCGGTCCTCGGTTGGGCCTGAAATGATCAGCGGGGTGCGGGCCTCGTCGATCAGGATGGAGTCCACCTCGTCGACGATGACGAAGTTGTGGCCGCGCTGGACCATCTCGTCGACGTCATAGACCAGGTTGTCGCGCAGATAGTCGAAGCCGAACTCGTTGTTGGTGCCGTAGGTGATGTCGCTGCGATAGGCCGCCTGGCGCTGTCCCTGGCTCAGCCCGTTGACGATCACACCGACCGACAGGCCGAGGAACTGATAGACCCGGCCCATCCAGTCGGCGTCGCGGCTGGCCAGATAGTCATTGACCGTGATGACATGCACGCCCTTGCCTTCGAGAGCGTTGAGATAGGTGGGCAGGGTCGCGACCAGGGTCTTGCCTTCCCCGGTGCGCATTTCGGCGATGCCGCCGCCATGCAGGATCATCCCGCCGACCATCTGGACGTCATAGTGGCGCTGGCCCAGCACCCGGCGCGAGGCTTCCCGCACCACGGCGAAGGCCTCGTTCAACAGGCTGTCCAGGGTCTCGCCCTTGGCCAGCCGGTCGCGGAATTCCACCGTCTTGCCGCGCAGCTGCTCGTCGGTGAGCGCCGTCATCTGCGGCTCGAGGGCGTTGATCCTGGCCACCCGGGCCGTCATGGCCTTGACCTTGCGGTCGTTGGCGGAGCCGAAGAGCTTTCTAGCGAAGCCGAGCATGAAGGGAATAGGTCCGTGAATGATGTCTGTCGCGGCGGGCCGACAATGACCCCTCGCACGCTGGAATAGACGCGATTTGAGCGCGCGGGAGACTTAAGCAGCGACCCCCCTTAAGTCAACGCAGAGCACCTGTTGACGGGAGCGCGGGTCCCTTGCCCCGCGCTCCTTGCACTGATAGCCATGGGCCCAGGATGCGGCTGGTTTTGCAGGGCCGCCGACCCAAGAGGTAGGGATGCCCACGACACCGACTCGCAAGACGCAGGGCGACGCCGCCGGCGTTCTGAGGGACATCCTGACGTTTGAACGACTGCTGACGGGTCCGGTGATCCATCTGATCTACTGGGCAGGTCTGGGCGTCATCATCCTGGGCGCGTTCGGCAGTATCGGCGCGGCCATCGGCGTGGCGCTGAAGGAACAGGAAATCGTCGGCCGGCTGCTGGCCATCCCCCTGGCGGTGGCCGGGGTGCTGGTCTGTTTCGCCCTGGTGCTGCTGTGGCGGTCGTTTTGCGAATTCTATGTGGCGGTGTTCCGCATCGCCGATGACCTGAAAGGCCTGCGCGCCGCCGCCGAACAGGAAATGGCGCCCACCCGTCCCGCCAACACCCCGCCGCCCCGGCCCTTTGCCGGCTGATCGGCTCTATCTGATCCCGCAGGCGCCGTTCTCCAGGCGATAGCGGTACCAGGCATTGAGGCCCTCCGCGACCAGGCGGATCGGGCAGACTGCGGTCCGACCATCCGCCAGACTGACCACAATCCGGCCCGAACCCCGACAGTCGGCCGGGATGCGAATCTCGAACCGGTCCTTGCGGCGCGGGACCTCCCGGGATGACCGGTTACAGAGCTCCAGCCGGGCGGCGGTCGCAGCGCCGTCCGGATCGATCACTTCAAACCGGTTGGCCGGCGTGCAGCCGCAGAGCAGGACCGCGGCCGCGCCAAGCGCCATCGCTTGCTTCATCCGAGCGGGGTCTCTCCCTTGGCGGGCTGCCGGCAAGGCGTCAGCAGGGGTCAGCCCTGGGCCTTGCGCCGGGCGGCCAGGGCCTTGATCACCGCCCCATGGCTGGACTTGGCCCGGCCCTGGCCGTCGAACAGCAGGGGCGCATCATTGCGGTTTTCCCGCACCAGCCAGCTTTCGGAATCCCGCATCCCCCAGACGGTAAAGGCGAACCGCTGTCTGGCCGGCAGGTCGCAGAAGGCCTGAATCGCCTCGGCATAGAGCCGGGCCTGGGCAGCTTCCCGTTCGGCGCGGGGCGTGAGCAGTCCGCGCGAACGGGTGATGGACACGTCCATCTCGGACACATGGACCGGCAATCCGAACCGGCCGAGGGCGGCAATGGTCCGGGTCAGGGCTCCGGCCGGCAGGTCGGCGTTGCAATGGGTCTGGCAGCCGATGCCGCTCAGCGGCGCCCCGGCCTTCAACAGCCGCTCGATCAGCCGCTGGTACAGGTCCAGCTTGGCCGGAACGCTTTCCAGATTGTAGTCATTGATGAACAGGGGCGCGACCGGGTCGGCCGCCCGGGCGACCTTGAAGGCGCGGGTCATGTGGTCCAGCTCGCCCAGCGCCTGGCTCCACATATGGTCGCGAAGGGCCGAGCCGTCGTCCTTGACCGCCTCGTTGATAACGTCCCAGCCACAGACGCGGCCCCGGTATCGCCCGACCACGGCGGTGATGTAGCGATCATAGGCGGCGGCGAAGGCAGCGCGGTCGGCGGCCATGTCCTGGAAGATGATCGGCTTCTGGGCGTACCAGATCAGGGCATGGCCAAACAGCCGCATGGCATGGGCCTGGGCGAAGGCGGCCATCCGGTCCGGCCGGTCGAAGCGGAAGCCGCCGGTATCCAGCAGCATGTATTCCATCTTCATCTCCCACTCGGCGGTGATCTGGGAGACGTGACGGGTCAGGAGCCCGGCTATGGCCGGATCCTCGAGATGGCTGGCCTGGACACAGGCGCCAAACGGAAAGAGGGCAAAGTCCTTGAGGGCCAGGGCCGGTCCTGCCGCCGGCTGGCTGTTAGCCCGGGGACCGCAGGCGGCCAGGGCCAGGGCGCCGGCGACGATCCCGCGCCGCGAAAGGCTGCCGGACGGCTCTCCCGGGGGATCGCCTGCCGCAGTCATCGCACGGCGACCCGGCGCAGCCCCAGCTCGTCCAGGGCGGCGGTCTCCCGCCGGGCTTCTTCCTTGCGGGCGGCCAGGGCCATGTTGTCGGCCACCTGTTCGTACTTCTTCAGGCCCTCGAAGGCCTCGCTGAGGGCGTCCCGCGCCCCTTCCTCCTCGGCGGCCAGGCCGTCCAGCTGATGCTGGAAGGCCAGACGGCGCTGTTTCACGCCCTCGCGGAAGCCCGCCAGATACCAGCCCGCCTCGGCGTCGCCCCGGGCATTGGCCAATTCGGCCTCGCATTCGGCCTGCAGGAAGGTCATCTTCAGCTCGATCTGCGTCCGGCGATCGACAATGTCGGCCAGGCGCTTCTGCAGTTCCTCGACCTGGAAGGTGGACAGGCGGATCAGCGAGCCGACGGCCTTCATGCGTCACCGTCCAGGATCTGTTCCAGCCGGTCGAAGGAGGCCTCGAGGCTGGAGGTCTCGTCCTTGTCCTGGCTGAGAAAGGCCTCGATGGCCGGGTTCAGGGCGATGGCCCGGTCGATCACCGGATCGGCCCCGGCACGGTAGGCGCCGATTCGGATCAGCTCTTCCATGTTGGCCCAGGCCGCCATGACCTGGCGCGCGCCCTTGACCACGGCCCGTTCGGGCAGGGTCTGGCAGGCCGGCATGGTCCGGCTGATGGACTTCAGCACATTGATGGCCGGGAACCGGCCGCGCTCGGCGATGGCCCGTTCCATGACGATATGGCCGTCCAGGATCCCGCGCACGGCGTCGGCTATGGGCTCGTTATGATCATCGCCATCGACCAGCACGGTGAAGAGGCCGGTGATCGGCCCCGCCGTGGTGCCGTCCGGCCGCACGGGCCCAGGCCCCGCCCGCTCCAGCAGCTTGGGCAGCTCGGTAAAGACCGTCGGGGTATAGCCCTTGGTGGTCGGCGGCTCGCCGGCCGCCAGGCCGATCTCCCGCTGGGCCATGGCAAAGCGGGTGACGCTGTCCATCAGGCAGAGCACTTCCAGGTCCTGGTCGCGCAGGGCCTCGGCCACCGCGAGCGTCATGTAGGCCGCCTGGCGCCGCTTCAGGGCCGGCTCGTCGGAGGTGGCGACAATCACGACGGCCCGCTTCAGCCCCTCTTCGCCAAGCGTCTCCTCGATGAATTCGCGGACCTCGCGGCCCCGCTCGCCGATCAGCCCGACCACTACCGCGTCGCAGTCGGCCTGGCGGGCCAGCATGGACAGCAGCACCGACTTGCCCACCCCTGACCCGGCGAAGATGCCCAGGCGCTGGCCCCGGCAGGTGGTGGTGAAGACATTCATGGCCCGGACGCCCAGGTCCAGCCGCTCGCCCACCCGGCCGCGGCCATGGGCCGGCGGCGGGGCGGCGCGCAGGGGATAGCTGGCCTCGCCCTGGGGCAGGGGGCCCTTGCCATCGATCGGCTCTCCGAAGGCGTCGACGATCCGGCCCAGCCAGGCCTTGCTGGGCCGCACCGAGGCGCCGTCCGGCTGGATGCGAATCTCGGCCCCCGGCGCCACGCCCTCGACCGGCCCAAACGGCATCAGCAGGGCCCGCGAATCCCGGAAGCCCACGACCTCGGCCGGCAGGGGCGAGGCCGCCCGCCGGGTGATCTCGGCCCGGGCCCCGATGGCCAGATGCGACAGCCCGCCCCGCGCCTCGATCAACAGCCCGTTCACCGCCGCCACCCGGCCATAGACGGTCAGGGGCTCGATACGCTCGACGGCGGCGATAAGGCTGCGCAAGGGGGAGGTTCCGGCCAAGGGTGGTTGAGCGGTGATTCTGGGCTGATGGGATTAAGCGGGGGTGAAGAGCCGAACGCTGGGCTGCCGGTTCAGGCGAGGCTGGCGAGTGTTTTTTCCACCTGCGGCAAGCGTTGCAGGCTCCTGTCCAGTCGCTCCCGCCAGGCCGGCCCCCGGCTGCGCGCGTCGGCATAGGCGCCCGACAGGTCAGCCGGACGGTCCTGAGCCAAGACCTCGATCAGCAAACTTGCCTGCATCAGGTCCTTGCGAGATTTTCGACTGTCGGGTCCTTCCCGGCGACGATCAGCGACAATCAGTTTGTGGATGGCGAGGCGCTCGGGCCGAGGGACCTTGACCAGCACACCTTCGCGATAGACCGCCGCGGCGTCCATCGGGTCGGCAATCAGGTAGTTCAGATAGTGCAGCGATTGTGCGCTGACCCCCAGGGCCGCCAGATCCTGCAGGCCTTCCTCCGCCTCGAAGGACGGCGACAGGAACTCTACAAGGGTTTCCCCGGCCGACTGGCGCCAGCGCCAGGTTTTTCCGCCCTGCAAGGCAGGGACGGGTTCAAAACTGAAATCCTTGAACACCTGAGCCAGTGAGGGTTCGACGGTGTCTCCCAGAGCCAGGGACAGTTTCTCGAAGCTGGCGATGTCGATATCGTTGGTCATGGCCATCGCGTCGACGGAAAGGCGCAGACCCAGCTCGCCCTCACACAGCCGGAACGCCGTGGTTCCGACGATCACCCCGCCAAGCCTGAAGGCGCCGGCCCTGCCCATCGCTGCGACAAGGCTACCTGTCCCGCCGTCCATGCCCAGAAATCGCTCGCTCCGTAGCAGTCTGACGAGGCGGCCGCGTTCGCGACGGCGGTCGTCCCGCCCCTGTTTCAGCTGCTCGAACTGCTCGATCCGCGCGTGTAGCGGCGCATTGTCCTCGCCCAGATACCGCTCCCTGGTTTCCGAGCCGACGCGATAGCGGTCATACCAGTATTTTCGCCCTGCCCTGTCGCGCAGGGTCGGCGTTCCGCGGATGTCGGACAGGGCCTCGTCCAGCAGAAGCGACACAAGGTCATGGTATGCCGCGACGGCGACCGGTGAGTGGCGACGGATCATGGCGAGCCTCTTGCCACGCAATAATAATATTGTGTGGCAAGTTTTGCCACGCAAAAATATTTCCGTGTGGCAGACGGCAGTTGACCCTATCAAGCGTGGCGGAGACAGCCCTGCGTACTTCGACACGCCCCTTCAGGGGCTAGTCAGGATGACGATGAGAGGGACGCGCGGAATGGGGGAATTCCACCCTTCTTGTCATCCTGAGTAGCGGCCGCAGGCCGCGTGTCGAAAGACGCAGACTGCCCGCTACCCACGCAGATCCGGCGGGGTCGCTTCCGCTGTCAGCATCGCGATCGCCTCTTCCACCGTGACGATGGTCTGGTCCTGGCTGCCCAGGCGGCGGATGGCGACCTTGCCGTCCTCGGCTTCCTTGCGGCCGACCACGGCGATGACCGGGACCTTGGCCAGGCTGTGTTCGCGGATCTTGTAGCCGACCTTTTCGTTGCGCAGGTCGGTCTCGACCCTGAGGCCAGCGGCCTTGAACCGGCGCGCCACATCGACCGCAAAATCGTCGGCGTCCGAGGTGATGGTCGCCACCACGGCCTGGACCGGGGCCAGCCAGAGGGGAAAGGCGCCGCCGAAATTCTCGATCAGGATGCCGAGGAACCGCTCGAAGGTGCCCAGGATCGCCCTGTGCAGCATGACCGGCATGTGTTTCTGGCCGTCCTCGCCGACATATTCGGCGCCCAGGCGCTGGGGCGTCACGAAGTCCAGCTGCAGGGTGCCGCATTGCCAGGTCCGGCCGATGGCGTCCTTCAGGTGGAACTCCAGCTTGGGGCCATAGAAGGCGCCTTCGCCGGGCAGGTGCTCGACCTGAACGCCGGCCGAGATGGCCGCCCGCTCCAGCTTGCCCTCGGCAAGGTCCCAGATCTCGTCCGAGCCGGCCCGCAGGTCCGGCCGCAGGGCCAGCTTGACGCTGTGCAGCTCGACCCCGAGGTCGGCATAGACCTGGTAGAGCAGCTTGACGAAGGTCGTGGTCTCGGCCTCGATCTGGTCCTCGCGACAGAAGATATGGCCGTCATCCTGGGTAAAGGCCCGCACCCGCATGATGCCATGCAGGCCGCCCGAGGGCTCGAACCGGTGACAGCTGCCGAACTCGGCCATCCGAAGGGGCAGTTCGCGATAGCTCTTCTGGCCGACATTGAAGATCTGCACATGGCCCGGGCAGTTCATCGGCTTGACGGCCAGGCTCTCGCCCTCGTCCGTCTCGCAGACGAACATGGCATGGCCGAACTTCTCCCAGTGGCCTGACTTCTCCCAGAGGGAGCGGTCGAGGATCTGGGGCGTCTTGACCTCGACATAGCCGCCGGCCTCGGTGCGCCGGCGCATGTAGGATTCCAGCGTCCGGTAGAGGGTCCAGCCCTTGGGATGCCAGAAGACCATCCCCTTGCCCTCTTCCTGGATGTGGAAAAGGTCCATGATCTTGCCGACCTTGCGGTGGTCGCGCTTCTCGGCCTCCTCGATGCGCTTCAGATAGGCGGCCAGGTCCTCTTCCGAGGCCCAGGCCGTGCCATAGATGCGCTGGAGCTGGGCGTTGTTCTGGTCGCCGCGCCAATAGGCGCCGGCCAGCTTGGTCAGCTTGAAGGCCTTGCCGACATGGCGCGTCGAGGGCAGGTGCGGGCCCCGGCACAGGTCCTTCCAGGCGCCCTGGCGATAGACGGTCACCGTCTCGCCGGCCGGGATGCTCTCGATGATCAGGGCCTTGTAGTCCTCGCCCATGGCCTTGAAGTCGGCGATGGCGGCGTCGCGGTCGACCTCCTCGCGGATGATCTTCTCGTCGCGGTCGACGATCTCGCGCATCTTCTTCTCGATGGCGGCGAAATCGTCCGTCGAGAAGGGCTCGGCCCGGGCGAAGTCGTAGTAGAAGCCGTCCTCGACATTGGGGCCGATGGTCACCTGGGTGCCGGGGAACAGCTCCTGTACCGCCTCGGCCAGGATATGGGCCGTGTCGTGGCGGATGGTGTCCAAGGCGTCCGGGTCATTGCGGTCGACGAACTCGACCTTGCCGCCATGGGGCAGGGGGCGGTCGAAATCGATCAACTGGCCGTCCAGCCGGACCAGCAGGGTGCGCTTCTCCAGGCTCTTGGAGATGGCGGCGGCCACATCGCGGCCGCTGCTGCCTTGCGGATACTGGCGGACGGAGCCGTCGGGGAAAATCAGGTCGATCATGGGACTTCACATTTCTTCGGGGGAACCGGGTCGTAGCCCGATCCGCCCCAGGGATGGCATCTGCACAGCCGCCGCGCGGTCAGCCAGCCGCCGCGCAGGGGTCCGTGCTGGATCAGGGCGTCGCGGCCATAGTCCGAACAGGTCGGAAGAAACCGGCATTGTCGCCCGATCCACGGGGACAGCGTCAGCTTGTAGGCGCGGTGCGTCAGCCGGACGCTGCGTTCATAGGGGGTCATGCCGACGCATCAGGGGGTGAACGAAACCCGGCGCTTATCGCACGGGAGGCCGTACGATCAAGCTGCGTCGGCGCCGCTAGTTCGTGTTGTCTGGTTCGAAAGCGCCATCCGGACAGCCGCCAGCGCCGCCTCGAAAGCCAGCAGGCTGGAGGCATGACGGGCAGGATACTCCTTCACGGGCTCCAACACGGCGAGGTCCTTGAAACGGCCTTGGGGCGGGGGTCCGCCCTCCACCAACATAGCACGAAACTGATCGCGCGCAGCTTCGATTTCGTGAATGTCCGCGCCCATGACATGGGCGCCCAGCACCGCCGCCGCTGCCTGGCCCAGGGCGCAGGCCTGGACGTCCTGGGCGAAGTCGGCAATCCGGCCATCCGTATCCAGCGTCACATCGGCGGTGATCCGGCTGCCGCACAGCTTGGCGACCCGCTCGGCGGACCCCTGCGGCGACGCCAGCCGGCCGGCCCGGGGCATGTTGGCGGCCAGGGCCAGGATGCGGGCGCTGTAGAGATCGTCGATCATCCGGCCGCCGCCTGCGGGTCCCGGGCGCTCATGCCCGCGCCCTGTTCGACCCTGGCTTTCAGGGCCTCGCCCAGGCTCTCGAACCCGGCCCGGATGGCCCGGCGCTGGGGCCGAACGACAAACCGGGTCGCCAGGCCGGAAAAGATCTCGCCATTGGAAAAGATGCAGTTGGTCGGGCCCAGCTCCTCGATCTCCAGGAAGCGGATCGACTGGATCCAGCCCCGCGCCGTCGTATGGCGCCAGTGGATATGGTCATAGGGCGCCCAGTCCAGAATCCTGGGCTGGATGGTCTGCAGGGGCAGGCCGGGCAGGGCCAGGTCGAGGTCCAGGGTCTCGCCGATCCGGATGACGCCAGCCGCCCGGGGATAGAGCGGGTTCCAGTCGGCCCAGCCCTCCAGGTCGGACAGCACGGTCCAGATGTCATCCGCGCTGGCCTGGATGCCGATGCGGTGCTCGAATCTCATGTCTCACTCCGCCGGCCAGGACGCCGGTCCAGTGCCTCATATCGCCTTTCCGGCCCCGGTTTCAAAGGGGCAGGCGCCTACCAGCGGAAGGTTTCCCGGCCGATGACGGCTGTGGAATCGCTCGCGCCCCAGGTCATGACCTCTGGCGGGCGGGGCGGCAGGGGCGCGGCGGCGGCGGGCCAGGTCTCGGCAAGCGCGCCGTATTCCAGCTGGGCCGCGCCTCTTCCGGCCGTCTTCCAGGACAGGACCAGGGGCGCGCCATCGCCTGTCCAGCGCAGCTTCAGCCCCTCCGCCGTCAGGGCCGGCGCCGCAGCCGTCAGCCGGCCCTGGACCTTAAGGTCGGAGACCTTGCCCTTGAGATGCAGGTTTATCCGCATGACCCGGACGCCCGGCTGAGGCGTTAGGGTGACCACCATCCGGTCGCCGGTCCGTACATGGCTGAGGGTCGGACCGGCCACATCGACCGGCGGCGCGGGCGCGGCGAACACCGGCCGGTCGGCGAAGGGCGGCAGGCTGACCTCGCTGACCTGTCCGCCGGTGGGGGCGATGGCCTTGCGGCTCCAGGCGTTCAGTTGGCCTGTCGTGCGCCAGGCCTGGCCGCTGGACAGGTCTGCCACGAAGGTCGCCGCGCCGATCTGCGGATAGCGGACCGACCAGGGGTCCTGGCTGCGGATCAGTCCCAGCAGGACCACAGCTGCCGCCAGACAGGCCAGGGCGGGGGCGAGACCGATACGGTGCGACGGCGCCGCCGCCGCCAGGGGCCATAGGGCGAGACCGAGCAACAGGGAAAACACCCCCAGCATGGCCGGCAGGTCCAGGCCCTGGGCCGTCAGATGGCCATAGACCCCCAGCCAGCCGCCGACCACCGCCGCCAGAAGGGCCAGGACCGGCGCCAGGCCGCCGTCCTGGTCCCAGCGCGTGAGAAGGGCGCCCAGGGCCGCGATCCCCAGGGGCCAGGCGACCAGGAAGGCCGTGGGCGGCGCAAACAGCTGCAGCAGCAGGGCCAGAACCAGGCCAAGGATGAGGAGGCCGCTCCAGGCCCCGGACCGCTCGACCGGGGCGCCGAAGGTGGCGGCCGCCAGGACGGCGCTGGCCAGGCCAAGGCCCAGCCCGACCGGGTCAAACCCGCCGGCCAGGCTGCCCATCCCGCCCAGGACCACAAACACCAGGGCCGGCAGCCACCGCCGGGTGCGCCGCGCCGCCAGGGCCGGAACCGCCAAGACCAGGACCAGGCCGCAGAGCAGCAGGCAGGCCTCCCACAGGGGCCATTGGGCCAGCAGGCGCCGCTGGTCGATATAGTCAAAGCCCACGCCGGTCGCCCGCCGCGCCAGGTTGAGCAGCAGGGCCGAGCCGGTGAGGATCAGCAGCCCGCCGGCCGCTCCGCGCAGCTGGTCGCCAAGGCTGAGGACCTGTCCAGCCCGCCGCGCCCGCCAGCCGGCGATCGCCAGTATCAGCCCGATCCCCAGCAGCACCAGCCATCCGGCCCAGACCGGATAGGCCAGGACATGGTCGCCAAAGGTCTGGCTGTAGACGGCGCTGGCCCGGCGGGCCGGCAGGGCCGGAGCAAAGGCCAGGTCGCCGGCCGCCGCCAGGGCCTGGTCGCCCATGGACTGGACCGAGCCGGGGTCCAGGTTGGGAACCGTCGAGGTCGGCGAATGATAGTCGAATTGCCGGCCGATGAAGGCGAAGTTCAGCCCTGCTATCCCCCCGGCCTTGGGGATGGTGAAGTCGGTGTCATTGGGCATCTTCTCATAGAGAAACACCGCCAGGGCGCTGCTGACCGGCTGGCGGGCCGAGGCCTTGAAGACCTCGATCAGGGCGCCGTTGTCCCGGCCCGTCTCGAACATGTTGGCCCGGCCGCCGCCGCCCCGGGACTCGAAATTCAGGATCACGCCGGTCCGCCGCGACAGGGGATGGCCGGCAAAGAAGACCTTGGCGCCGATCAGGCCCCATTCCTCGCCATCGGTCAGCAGGACGATCACGTCCCGGGCCGGCGTTCCCCTGACCTTCAGGGCCCTGACTGTCTCCAGGATGGCCGCCACGCCCGTGGCGTCGTCGGCGGCGCCGGGCGATCCGGCCACGGAGTCGTAATGGGCCATGAGCATCAGGGCCGGCGCCTTGCGGTCCCTGCCGGGCAACACCCCGATCAGGTTCTCGACCCGCGCCCCGCTGATCCAGGGCGAGCCCTTGTCCGGCGCCGCATCCACCACATCCGCCCGCTGGACCACCGGCGACAGGCCAAGCGCCGTCATCCGCCCTAGCAGATAGTCGCGCACCTGCCGGTTGGCGGCCGAACCGGTGGGATGGGGCCGGGCGGCGATGACGGCGATGTCCTTCAGCGCCCGGCCGGTGGAAAACACCTGCGGCGGCGCGGTCTCGCCCACGGCGGGGGGCGTCACGGTCCCCCGCCAGGCCAGGACCAGGGCGCCGGCCACAGCCAGGGCCAGCCACATCATCCGCATCATGAAGAAGGTCCCCCGCCTGGCCCTGCCCGCCCGTGTCTGACTAGTGGATCAGGCCCAGGGTCGCCAGCAGCACCATCAGGGTCCCGGTCAGGCCCACCGCCCAGGCAAGAGGCCGGACCAGGGGCACGCCCAGCAGATACAGCACCGCATGGGCCACCCGCGAATAGAAGAACAGCTGCGCGCCCAGCACCGTCATGGGGCTGGACACCCCGGCCACGGCGGCGACCAGGACGATGGGCGCAAACATGGTCAGCCCCTCCCGGTGATTGTCCACCACCCGGAGGCAGCGGGCATGAAACCCCTCCGCCGGCCCAAGATTGTCGCGGTTGTTGGCCAGGGGCATCAACCCCTTGGACCGGATCCCGGCCGTGGCCTGGACCAGGATCAACAGGAGCAGCAGCCCCGTCGCATAGAGCAGCATGGTCAGTTCAGTGGTCATGATGTTTCCTCCCCCGCAGGTTTGCCTGTTGCGGGCATTGGGCGCGCGGGGGCGGGGTTGGTCAAGTCGGGCAGGCGCCCTTCGACTCTCGGGGGAGAAGATTGCGCGAAGCGCCGGCCCGCTGCGCCTGACCTCTGACGCCGGCGCCCAGCAGACCACCCTGGCTGTCGACGTCAACGGCGACGGCCTGGCCGACTTTGCCCTGCTGATCGCCGGCGAGCATCTGTCGGCGGCGGGGTGGGCGCTGTAGGACAGCGCGCCCGTAAAGCTCAGACCGCCCGCATCCGGTTGTTCCTGGGATTATGTTCAAGCTCCGCCAGGCCAAGCACCTCCATCAGCGGCGGCACATGCATGCCAAACCGGCCGCGCAGGCCCTTCTTCAGACCATACCATCCGCCGACCGGGTTGTCCGGGCTGCGGCCCCAGGCCTCTACGGTGCCAGGGCGGGCCTCCTTCTGTTCGTCGGCCGAGCCCAGCTCCATCCAGTCGCCATGGGCGATCAGCATGGCCTGCAGGTCGGCGAGGCAGCGGGCATCATAGAGCAGCACCGTCTTTCCCACCGTGCAGACCAGGACATCGCGGCCATCGCGGTGTTCGCGCGCCATGGTGAAGTCCGAGGTCAGGGGCGGGGTCTTGAGGGCCCAGGGGCCTGTTGTCGACTTTGCGGCAGATTCGGAATCCATGGGCGTCCCTGGCGTCTGATCATGACCTTCAGGCCCGGCTGGGGCCGGACCTGTGGGCACCATAGCCTAGAATCGGCCCCGGCGCGTCGTCCGATCCGCGCTCCCCCGCCCTCAGAACCGCGCCGACAGGCTCACCCGGGCCGATCGCGGGGCGCCGGTTGAGATGTTGTTGTTGTTGTGGGCGTCCGGGAACCAGGTCTCGTCCAGCAGGTTCTCGAGATTGAGCTGCAGGTCCAGCCGGTCGTTGACCTCGTAATAGACCGCTGCGTCCACCCGGGTGAAGGCCGGCAGTTTCGTGGTCGCCGCCGTGGTGCGGATGGCGGCATACTGGCTGTCCTGATGGATCACCCCCAGGCCCAGGCCCAGCCGGGGGTTCAGATTATAGCGGTTCCACAGGCTGGCCTGGTGACGCGGCACCTGGGCCAGCACAACGGCCTCATTGCCCACCAGATGGGCGTCCTGGAAGGTATAGCCGCCGCTGACCTGCCAACCCGGCCGCACCGCCCCGCTGAAGGCCAGTTCCAGGCCCCTGGTGCGGGTTTCGCCGACATTGATGCTGACGCCCGGATTGGCCGGATCGGGGGTGGTGGCGTTGGACCGCTCCAGCTGGAACAGGGCAGCGGTGACGTTCAGGCCGGGCCGGATGTCCCATTTGGCCCCCAGCTCGTGGTTGGTGAAGGCCTCGGGCTCCAGGTTCTCCTGCACGGTGGTCAGGCTGAGGAACTGGTCCCCCGAGCGGGGCAGGAAGGAGCGGCTGTAGCTGGCATAGAGCGACAGCTCCGGCCGGGGCTTGAAGATCAGGCCCAGCCGCGGCGAGACCTTCTCGTCCGTCCGGCCAAACGGGCGGTCGGGATTGGCGAACCGGTCGACACCCTCGATCTCGAACCGGTCATAGCGCACCCCGGTAACGACATCGAGCTGCTCGCCCAGGCTTAACTGGTCCTGCAGGTAGGCCGAGGTCGTCCGGACCTGCGAAGTGGTCTGGCGACTGGGAATGGTGAAGCTGGCCGTCGGATAGGCCGGCGCCGCCAGGTTGATCACCGGACTGGACAGCACCCCGTTCCTGCGCTGGTTGTCGGTCTCCTGGTCGCCGGCCTCCAGGCCTGCCAGCAGCCGATGATCCACCGGGCCGGTGGCGACGTCCCATTGCAGATTGACCTGCGCCAGCAGGTTTGTGCGCCGGGTGGCGTCGCGATAGGACGCCATCGGTACGGTCCCCAGCCGCGCCGTGGCCGGTCCATTGGCGTAGACATTGGCATAGGCCTTGTCATAGTCGCCATAGAGCAGGGTGCTGGTCAGGCGGAGCGTCTCTGACAGATCGCCATCGAGGCGCAGCTTGGTCAGGCCGGCATCGATGGTCGCCCGGTTGTCCCGTTTGCTGCCAAAGAACCGGTCCCGCTGTCCAGGCAGGGGCCGGCCGTCCAGGGATGGAATACCCCGGTCGGCCACCCGGTCGTCATGGACGATCTCATGCGACAGGCCGGCCCGCCATCCTTGGCCCAGATCCGCCGCCAGATAGGGGTTGAAGGCGTAGCGGTCGCCCCCATAGACGTCGCGATGGTTGGCCAGCTGCAGGATCTCGCCGTTCAGCCGCACCGCAGCGGTCTCGCCCAAGGGGCTGTTGGCGTCCACTGACAGGTCCCGGGCCCCCAGGCTGCTGATGCTGCCCAGAACCGCGACAAAGGCGTCGCCCGGCTGCGGCGTCTTCTGCACCCGGTTGATGATGCCGCCGCCGCCGCCCCGGCCAAAGATCAGGGCATAGGGGCCTTTCAGCACCTCGACCCGCTCCAGGTTATAGAGGCCGCGATAGTACTGGGTGTCATCCCGCACACCGTCCAGGAAGAAGTCGGCCGACGTATTCTGGCCTCGCAGGGTGATCTGGTCGCGGTTCCCCTCGCCCTGGCCTACCGTGACGCCCGGCACGTAATGCAGCACATCGCCCAGGCTTCGCATGGCCTGGTCATCCAGCTGCTGGCGGGTCACCACCTGGATGCTCTGAGGAATGTCCAGCAGGGGGGTGTCGGTCCTGGTCGCCGTGACGATATCGACGGCGGCATAGCCCCTGGCCTCGCCAGTGACGATCAGGGGGCTGACATCGCCCGCCGCCTCCATGCCTTCCGCCGCCGAGACCCCCTCCGCAAGGGCAAGACCCGGCGCGCCGACCAGCAGGGCGGCGAGCAGGGAAGGGCAGGCGAGGCGGCGACGCATGGCGGATACTTTCACGATTGCAAATCAGTCGCATCTCACTACTGCGACCCATTCTCAATTGCAATGGGAAAGCCCGCCGGGACGGGTCAGCCAGGCCGGATCAGCCTGGTCTGGCCCGGGTATGGGCCAGGACGAAGACGTCGGCCCGCCTGTCATTGGCCCCCGTCAGGGTCAGGTCCGCTGGATAGCCCGCGACGCGGCGGCGGCGTGGGAAGGTGAGGGGTTACGGTCTCTTCGGAGAAGCCCCCGCCGTCCATGCGATAATGGGTCCTTCCGCTTCGACGCCCATCAGGGGCTTCATGACCCGCCCTGCCGCCCGCCTGCAAGATTTCCGACACAACGCCGGTTTCGTCGTTACCGAAACCTGTGACCACCTTGACTCTGTCGTTACCGAAACCTGTGTCTGCCCGTACAAAGACAATACGAAATCCGACAGCTTCCGGACAGAAGTCCGGCCCTGGCTGGCGCCCCGTCAACCGGCCACCAAGGCTCAAAGACCCGAAAAATACCAACAAAAACCGGTCACTAAATTCCCGGCGCGCCAAAAGCGCCAACCCGCTCCGGGGGACTGGATATCCGCATCCGGTTTTTTCCGAATTTTTGTGTCTGCATCCCGGATAAACTCTTGCCGTTCCTGCCACTCGTTTCCGAAAGAGACCCCGCCAGACACGTCCCGTCGGATACAAAATCCTTCCGCGACCCGCCCACATGACGCCTGCGGCCGTCTGACCCCGCGTCATCCTTGCCTCCCCGGCGGCCCCCGCTAAAGTGTCGCAAACTTCAAACAACCGTACGAAACGGGGGACATTTGCCATGGCCGACGCCGAGCCAACCGCCCAGGACCTGAACAGCGGCACCGAGCCGGTGGATGACCGCACCCGGTTCGACGACAGCCGACTGCTGCCCTGGCTGGAAGCGAACGTCGAAGGCTTCGAGGGGCCGCTGGAGATCCGCAAGTTCAAGGGCGGCCAGTCCAACCCGACCTATCAGCTGGTGACGCCGAAGCAGCGCTATGTCCTGCGCCGCAAGCCGCCGGGCAAGCTCTTGCCGTCTGCCCATGCGGTGGACCGCGAATACAGGGTGATCTCGGCCCTTGGAAAGACCGGCTTTCCGGTGGCGAAGGCCTATGCCCTCTGCCTGGACGAGGACATCATCGGCACCTGGTTCTACATCATGGACAGCGTCGAGGGCCGCATCCTGTGGGACAGCACCCTGCCGGACTATGCCCCGGCCGAACGCCGCAAGATCTATGAGGCCGAGATCGCCACCCTGGCGGCCCTGCACAACACCGACTACCAGGCCATCGGCCTGGGCGACTATGGCAAGCCGGGCAACTATTTCACCCGCCAGGTGGACCGCTGGACCAAGCAGTACAAGGCCTCCGAGACCAGCGTCATCCCCGAGATGGACAGGCTGATCGCCTGGTTCCCCAGCAGCACCCCCAGCGATGACCAGACCTCCATCGTCCATGGCGACTATCGCCTGGACAACATGATCCTGCATCCCACGGAGCCCCGGGTCATGGCGGTCCTGGACTGGGAACTGTCGACCCTGGGCAATCCGTTGGCCGACTTCACCTATTTCCTGATGAGCTGGGTCATGCCCAGCCAGGAGCGGAACGGACTGTCGACTCTGGGCGACCTGACCACCTATGGCATCCCGACCCTGGACGAGGCGGTGGCCCAGTATTGCAAGGCCACGGGCCGCGACGGCCTGCCGGATCTCGACTGGTACTTCGCCTATAACCTGTTCCGCCTGGCCGGCATCTGCCAGGGGATTGTCGGGCGGGTGCGGGACGGCACCGCCAACAGTGCCAACGCTGCCAGCATGGAAGCCCGGGTGCCGGCCCTGGCCAGGACGGCCTGGGAATTTGCGCAAAAGCTGGGGGCCTGAAGTCCGGGCCTGGAGCGGGACGGGACAAGCTGAACGCCAGATAACGGCGCTCGCCGGTCGGGCTTCAGGTTGATCATGGCAAAAGTTCGACATCGGCGCTGAAGGCCGGTGGGGGACGCAAACATGGCAACGCAGTATAAAGTGCATATGGAAATGGACGCCGGACAGACCCCGCGCGTCGTGGTGGCGGTGCGGACCGAGCAGGTGCTCTATCTCGACCCGGAGGGCCTTACCGCCCTGCGCGGCGTCATGGCCGAGGCCCAGGCCGCCCGGCTGGATGGTCTGGCCGGCCAGACGTCGGACCCGGGCTCGGACTGGGAACTGCTGCCGGACGCCGTGGCGGACCGGCTGTTGCAGCGGTTCTCGGCCATTAAGCCCCGGCCCTATCGGCCCATGTGAAGCCGGCCTGGCGAGAAGCTCTTTTGTCGGAAGAGATTCCGGTCCAGACTCCCGAGAAAACACGGGGCCTGCCAGAATGACCTTCCAGAATCGACCTTCCCGGGGCGTCATCGCCTCCGCCTTGACCGCAGCGATCGCAACCCTGGCCCTGACGGGACCTGCCGCCGCCCAGTCGGCCCTGACCTATGTCCAGGCTGGCCGCATCCTAGCCGATCCGGCCAGCGGCAAGGTCGAGACGGCCAGGACCCTGGTGGTCCAGGACGGCAAGGTCCTGCGAATCGAAGAGGGCCATACCTCCGCGCCCGGGGCGGCGGTGGTCGATCTGAAGGACAGTTTCGTCCTGCCCGGCCTGATCGACGGCCACGTCCACATCACCAGCCAGAACGGCCCCAACGCCCGACTGGACGAGTTTCTGAAGACCCCTTCGGCCCAGGCCCTTGATGGCCAGGGCTTTGGGTTGAAGACCCTGCGGGCCGGCTTCACCACGGTGGTGGATCTGGGCGGCGACAATGATGCGGTCTTCGCCCTGCGCGACGCCATCGCCGCCGGAACCGTCGTGGGCCCAAGGATCATCGCCGCCGGCGGCGCGGTTTCGGTCCATGGCGGCCATGGCGACGCCAACGGCATGCCGGATGACCTGGTCAAGCTGTTCCGGCCGATCTCGGTCTGTTCGGGGGCCGATGACTGCCGCCGGGCCGTGCGTGAACAGGTGCGCAGCGGCGCCGACATCATCAAGATCACCGCCACCGGCGGGGTCCTGTCCCAGACGGCGGCGGGCCTGACCCAGCAGTTCACGGACGAGGAACTGAAGGCCATCGTCCAGGCCGCCCATGCCATGGGCCGGAAGGTCACGGCCCATGCCCACGGCGCCGACGGCATCAACAGTTTCCTGCGGGCCGGCGGCGATTCCATCGAGCACGGCACCTATCTGGACGGCGAGTCTGTCAAGCTCTTCAAGGCTTCCGGCGCCTGGCTGGTTCCGACCCTGCTGGCCGGCGACTTCGTGGCCCGGGAAGCGGCCCGGCCCGGCACCTGGATGACCCCGGCGGTCAAGGCCAAGGCCCTGGAGGCCGGCCCAAAGATGCTTGACATGGCGCGTCGCGCCCATGACGGCGGGGTGAAGGTTGCCTTTGGCACCGACACCGGCGTCTCGGCCCATGGCGACAACGCCCAGGAGTTCGCCCTGATGGTCAAGGCCGGCTTCACGCCCCTGGAAGCGGTGCGCGCCGCTACTGTCTCGGGCGCCGAGCACCTGGGCCTGTCAGCCCAGATCGGATCCCTTGCTCCCGGAAAGGCGGCCGACCTGATCGCCGTCAAGGGCGACCCCCTGGCCGATGTCACGGTGCTGGAAAAGGTGTCCTTCGTGATGAAGGGCGGGGTAGTCTACCGCAAGGACTGATCGGCCAACCGGGCCAGCAGGGCGAGGACGGCAGCCTCGTCCTCGAACCGCGCCCGCACCGGCCAGAAGGCGATCTTTTCCCGCCAGGCCGGTGACAGCCGGGCCCAGTCCTTTTCGGTGGTCAGCAGGCCGGCTTCGAAATCGGCGGCCCTGCGTTCCAGGAACTGCAGCGTCGCCTCGTCATAGGCCCCGTGATCGGGGAAGGGCGCGAAATCCTTGAGGTCGCAGCCTGCAGCGATCAGGGCGCGCTCCACCTTCCAGGGCTTGCCCACCCCGGCAAAGGCGACCTGCGGTCCTGTGGGCGGCAGGGCGGCGGGCTCCAGCCGCGCGATCAGGACGGGCTTTGCCTTCAGCAGGTCCAGCAGGTCCGGGTCCGCCTGGGACAGGTCGGCCGGCAGCAGCAGGACCACGGCATCGGCCCTGGCCAGCCCGACGTCCAGCGGCTCGCGCATTGGCCCTGCGGGGAACACGGCGCCATCGCCGAAGGGCCATTCGTTGTTGCGGGTCTCGCCATCGACGACCACTAGGGACAGGGACTTCTTCAGGCCGGGATTCTGGTGGCCGTCATCCAGAACCACGACCCCGGCGCCGTCGGCAGCGGCGGCCCTGGCGCCCGCGACCCGGTCCCGGGCGATCCAGAAGGGGCCATCCCCCGCCAGCATGAGTGGCTCGTCCCCCACTTCGGCGGCCAGATGGCGGCCGGCATCGACCTTCAGGGGTCCGCCCTCGGTTCCGCCATAGCCGCGGGACAGGCCATGCGCCGGGACGCCGGCCTCGCGCAGCAGTCTCAGAACCTCCCGCACGATGGGGGTCTTGCCGGTTCCGCCGGCGGTCAGGTTGCCGATACAGACCACCGGAACACCCGGATCGACCGGAACGGTCCTGGCGATTCGCCGCGCCGTGACAGCGGCCCAGATCCAGGACAGGGGTGTCAGCAGGATACGGGCCGCCCGGCCCGGCGGGTCATGACGCACATACCACCAGCGGGGGGTCGACAGCTTCATGGCAACAAGGGCTCCAGCCCGCTCATGGCCTGGTCCAGTGAAGCAGCGGCTCCAGTGGCGAAGGCAAGTCCCGCCTGGCCGATCGCCCGGGCCAGGAGAGGGTCCGCCAGGCACTGTGCAATCTGCTCGGCCAGCGAATCGACATCGGCCGCCAAAAGGGCTCCCTGGCCGTCCGCGAACATGGCCTGATAGATCTCGGCGAAATTGAAGCCATAGGGCCCGGCGATCACGGGCACAGCCAGCCGCGCCGGCTCCAGCGGATTGTGCCCGCCAATCCCTGGAACCAGGCTGCCGCCCAGGACGGCCACCTGCGCGAGACGATAGAAGAGGCCCAGCTCCCCCAGGGTGTCGGCGACATAGAGGTCGCTCTGGCTGGTGATGAGGTCACCGCGCGAGCGTACGGCGCAGGGCCCGCCTATGGCGTCCAGAACCGGGTCCAGCCGCTCGGGATGGCGGGGCGCCAGGATCAGCAGGGCGTCGCGTCCGTCACGGTCCGTGACCTTTCGGAAGGCCTGGACGATCATCGCCTCTTCACCGGCATGGGTGCTGGCCGCCAGCACGACAGGCCGTTCCCCGATCTGGCCCTTGAGATCTGCCAGGACGTCGGCGTCGAACGGCAGGACCTCTCCCACCAGCTTGAGGTTCAGTGGCCCTGCCGTCTGGACCCCAAACTTCGCCAGTCGCTCGGCCGACGCCCCATCCTGGGGCATGACCAGGTCCAGACAGGACAGCAGGGCGGCGGCGGCCTGTGGCGCCCTGGCCCAGCCTGCCGCCGTCTTCTCGGTGATCCGGGCCGATAGCAACGCCAGGCGGGCGCCGCGCGCCCGGGCGCCCAGAATCAGGTTGGGCCAGATCTCGCCTTCCACCAGGATCATCAGGTCCGGCCGCCAGTGGTTCAGGAAGCGCCGGCTGATGGCGGGGGTGTCGACCGGGGCATACTGGTGGATGACGCCCGGCGGCAGACGCCTGGCCAGAAGGGCCGCCGCCGTGACCGTGGCGGAGGTCGACAGGATCGTCAGGTCGGGCCGTTGCCGCGCGAGACGTTCGATCAGGGGCAGGACCGACAGGCTTTCCCCGACACTGACCGAGTGGATCCAGACCAGGCCGCCAGGCGGCCGGGGTGTGGAGGCAATCCCCATGCGCTCGTCCAGGCGGGCCGGGTCTTCCTTGCCGCGTCGGGCCCTGGCCCGCAGAAGGGCGGGCACGACCAGTCCGAAAATCGTCGTGGCCCATCTGTAGAGGGTCAGGACCAGGCTTTGCTCAGGGTCAGGCTTTGCCAAGGCGCGGATCAGCCGTGGGCCGCGACCAGCCGGCAGGCCTGGCCCGTCTCGCCGGTTTCCAACTGCAGGGTGGCGTGGCCGATGCCGAACTGGTGGGACAGGCCGTGGCAGACACTGTCCAGAAACTGGTCTTGGCCTGTCGTGTCGGGGCGCACCAGATGGGCGGTCAGGGCCGTCTGGGTCGTGCTCATGGCCCAGATATGCAGGTCATGGACCCCGGTCACCCCCGGACGGGCGGCCAACCAGGCGCGGACAGCGTCCGGATCAATGCCCCTCGGCGCAGCGTCGAGGGCCAGATCGAGGGAATCGCGCAACAGGCCCCAGGTTCCGGCGACGATCACCCCGGCGATGACCAGGCTGATCACCGGATCGATCCAGCGCCAGTCCGGCTGCGCCATGAGCACAAGAGCCGCCGCCACGACGCCCAGGGAGACCGCCGCGTCAGCCGCCATATGGAGAAAGGCGCCCCGGACATTCAGGTCGCCATGGCCGCGCATGAACATCAGGGCCGTGGCCGTGTTGATGGCCACGCCGATGGCGGCAACGATGATCACGGGTCCCGGCGCAATGTCCTGGGGCGCGCCGAACCGGCGGATGGCTTCCCAGACAATGGCGCCCACCGCCAGCAGCAGCAGCCCGGCATTGGCGAGGGAGGCCAGGATGGTGCCCTTGCCCAGCCCATAGGTGCGCCGTCCGGCCGGGGCTCGCCTGGCCATGATCACGGCCGCCCAGGCCATCAGCAGCCCCAGGACGTCCGACAGATTGTGGCCGGCATCGGCCAGCAGGGCCAGGGAGCCGGTCATCAGGCCGGCGACCGCCTCGGCCGCCACGAAGGCGATGTTCAGGCCGGCGCCGATGGCGAAGGCTGCGCCAAAATCCTTGGGCGCATGGCTGTGACCGTGATGACCGTGGCCGTCATGGCCATGGTGGGCCGCCCCGTGATCATGGTGGGCAAGGTCGTGATTATGATCGTGGGCCATGGGACCGGTTCTAGCACTTCATGTTGCGGCGTCATCCCCGGCCGGACGCCAGATCAGCATTCCACCCGGTTGACCGGCATGCCGGCCGCCAGGCCGCCAAGCGAGGTTTCCTTGTAGATCTCGTTCATGTCCTCGCCGGTGCGCTTCATGGTGGCGATCACCTTGTCCAGGCTGACCGAGTGCTGGCCGTCGCCCAGCATGGCCAACCGGGCGGCGTCGATGGCCTTGATGGCGCCCATGGCGTTGCGTTCGATACAGGGGATCTGGACCAGGCCGCCGATCGGATCGCAGGTGAGGCCGAGGTTGTGTTCCATGCCGATCTCGGCGGCGTTCTCGATCTGGGCGTTGGTTCCACCCATCACGGCTGCAAGGCCCGCCGCCGCCATGGAGCAGGCGACGCCCACCTCGCCCTGGCACCCGACCTCGGCGCCGCTGATCGAGGCGTTCTGCTTGTAGAGGGCGCCGATGGCCCCGGCTGTCAGCAGGAAGGTGCGCCGGCCTTCCGCCGTGCCGCCCAGGAACCGGTCATAGAAGCGCAGCACGGCCGGCAGCAGCCCGGCGGCGCCATTGGTCGGGGCTGTGACAACTCGGCCCCCTGCGGCGTTTTCCTCGTTCACCGCCAGGGCCCAGAGATTGACGAAGTCCATGGCGGCCAGGGGATCGCTGATCTGCCGCTCGATCCTCGCCATGATGGCGGTATGGACCTGCTTGGCCCGTCGCTTGACGTTCAGCCCGCCGGGAAGCTGCCCGTCGATCCTCATGCCCCGGTCGATACAGGCCTCCATGGCCTGGAACAGGCCGTCGAGCCGGGCCAGGACCTGGTCTTCCGGGGCCCGGGCGGTCTCATTGGCCATCATCAGCTCGGCGATGGTCAGGCCGGCGGCGGCGGCCCGCTCCAGCAGGTCTGCCCCGGAGACGAAGGGGTAGGGTGCGGCCAGGTCCTCCGGCGGGACGGCATTGGCCCCCAGCTCGGCCGCCTCGCGGACAAAGCCGCCGCCGACCGAGAACCAGGTCTGTTCCAGCAGGACCGCGCCGGCTGCGTCAAAGGCGGTAAGGGTCAGGGCGTTGGGATGCTGGGGCAGGCGCTGGCGACCCAGCCATAGGATGTCGGTCCGCTCCTCAAACGACAGTTCGTTCCCCTGGGCCAGGGACAGTCGCCCGCTGGCCTGCAGGGCCTGGAGCGCGGCCTCTCCGACGTCGGGGTCCAGGCTGGCCGGTTCAAACCCCAGCAGGCCCAGCATCACGGCGCGGTCGGTGGCATGGCCCCGGCCGGTCAGGGCCAGGCTGGCATAGAGTCGGACCTGGATGCGGGCGATTCGGGCGGGGTCGACAGCCGCCAGAAGCTGCCCTCGAAACCGCGCCGCCGCGGTCATCGGCCCCATGGTATGGGAGCTGGAGGGGCCCACGCCGGGCTTGAACAGGTCAAAGACACTGACCGTCATGGCGCCCTCTTCGACCCCTCCGCTGCGTTACCCGAGACTAGTTCCGGTCGGCCTTGCTCGCGTCGCGGATGGCCTTGAACTCCGACCCTTCGGCCCATTCGGGCCAGCTGCGACTGTTGGCCAGATCCTGCCCCAGGTCATGGAGCAGGGTCAGGTCGGCAACCATGCCGTCCATGGTCCAGTCGGGGCCCCATTCGTCGGCGGGCTGGTGATACCGGTCGCGGGTGTAGTTGTCGGCCCAGGCCCTGGCGGCGGCCTTGTCGCCGGTGATCACCTCGACGCCGGATCCGAAGGAGATGGCCGGAACGCCGCGCTTGGCCAGGGGGAAGTGGTCGGACCGGAAGAAGTAGCCGGCTTCCGGGCTGGGGTCGGGGGTGAAGACCCGGCCGCTGGCCTTTCCCTTGGCGATCAGCATGTCCAGCAGGTCCTGTTTTGCGTTGCCCGAGACGTTGAAATCGGTTGTCGGGGCCAGCGGGCTGAGGGCGTCGGTATTGATCATGGCGACGGTGCGGGACAGCGGATAGACCGGGTTGGCAGCATAGTATTCCGAGCCCAGCAGGCCCTTTTCCTCGGCGGTGACCGTCAGGAACAGGACGCTGCGGTCCGGCCTCGGGCCCTTCACGAAGGCCCGGGCCATCTCGATGACCGCAGCCGTGCCCGTCGCATTGTCCACGGCGCCATTATAGATGGTGTCGCCCTCGGCATCGGGCCGGCCGACGCCCAGGTGGTCCCAGTGGCCGCTATAGACGACATAGTCGTCCGGATGGGTCTTGCCCGGCAGGACGCCCAGCACGTTCTTGGACACGATCACCGCATGCTTGACGCGGTAGTCGGCCGAGAAACTGGCGTTCTTCAGCACCACAGGCTTGAAGGCGCGGGTCTGGGCCTTCTTCTTTTCCGCCTCGAAGTTCAGGCCGGCGGCGGCGAACAGTTTCACCGTCGCATCCCGGCTGAGCCAGCCTTCCAGGTTGGTGTGGCTGGCCGAAGGGTCCTGTCGGACGATGTCGAACATCACATTGGTGTTGGAATTCTTGACCGTGGCCCAGCCATAGGAGGCGCCGGCCGTTTCATGGACCACCAGGACCCCGGCGGCGCCGCGCCGGGCGGCCTCCTCATATTTGTAGGTCCAGCGGCCATAATAGGTCATGGCCTTGCCGCCGAAATCGCCCTTGCCGGTCTCGAAGTCCGGGTCGTTGATCAACAGGATGATGATCTTGCCCTTGACGTCGATACCCTTGAAATCATCCCAGTTCCGCTCCGGGGCGGTGACGCCGTAGCCGACCCACACGATGGGGGTATTGGCCAGGGACACGCTGTCGACATTGGTCATGGCGGCGCGGATGGCGATGTCCTCGCCCTGGACCAGGGCCGTGGTCTTGCCGGCCACGGTCACACTGGAGGCGACAGGTCCTTCGATGCTGAACTGGCCCAGCGGCACATCCTGGGTCCAGGCCCGCTTGCCGTCCTTCAGGTCGCCGCCGGGCTCCAGCCCCACGGCGGCATACTGTCCGGCGATATAGGCGACGGTCTTGTCCTCGCCCAGGGTGGCCGGGCCGCGCCCTTCGAAGCCGTCCGAAGACAGGATCTGGACATGCTCGGTCAGCCGGGCTCCGTCAAACAGCGGGTCGGCCGCGAAGGCGACGCCAGACAGGCTGGACAGCGGCAGGACGGCGATGGCCGTGGCGAGCAGAAAGGACTTCATCAAGGCGGTAGCTCCGGCAGACTCTGGCGACCGGGACCCTATCCGGGGTCCAGCGGTCTCGCCAGCCTTCAGTTATCGGACGGTCCGGCTGTCGCGATCAGCTGGCCGTCGATCCGCTCCAGGGTGAAGGGGCGAGCGTAGATCTCGGCCGCCGCGCGGGTCAGGGCCTCCAGTTCAGCCATGAGGTCCGGTTCAGGTTTCCTGAAATTGAAACAGCTCTTGCCCTGCATCCGGCGGCGCAGCGCCGGACTGAGCGTCTGCAGCAGGGCCGGGTGGGAATAGACCGGCATCAGGTGATAGCTGACATAGGCCTTGCCCGACCGGACACCGCCAAACCACATGGGCTGTTTGGGGTGCAGGGGATCGGCGAAGGGCGCATTGAGCGACAGCCCGCCCGGGCCTTCCGACGCCACGACCATGGCCGGCGCCGCCCGCAGCATCAGGGCCGCCAGTTCCCGCGTCAGGTCTTCACGTCCGGTCATGATTGCAGATTGCCATTGCCCGGCCCGGGACGGAAGGCCATGGACGCGCGGCCGGTTCATCGTCAAACATTGCGCCAAGCTGCTTTTGGGGATCCCATGAATCGCCTGTTCACCGCCTTTATCGTCGGCTCCATGATCCTCGGGGTCGCGGTTGGCCTGGCCTGCAACCAGTTCCTGTCCGGCGAGCAGCTAACCGCTGCGGTCGAAGGCTTCAATCTGATCACCACCCTGTTCCTGCGGCTGATCAAGATGATCATTGCGCCCCTGGTCTTCACCACCCTGGTGGTGGGCATCGCCCACATGGAGGACGCCGCCGCCATCCGGGGGGTCGGGTTCAAGGCGATCTTCTGGTTCATCCTGGCCTCCATCGTCTCCCTGACCGTCGGCCTGCTCATGTTCCACCTGCTGTCCAGCGTCTGGGACCTGGGCGCCAATCTGGGCATGACCAGCGAGGTGACGACCAAGACCTCGGTCGACGCCTCCAACTTCACCCTGAAGGAATTCATCACCCACCTGATCCCGACCTCCATCTTCGACGCCATGGCCACCAACCAGATCCTGCAGATCGTGGTCTTTGCCGTGTTTGTCGGTACCGCCGTGGCGGCCCTGGACGACAAGGCCCCGGCGGTGATGCAGCTGGTCGAGCAGGGCATGAACATCATGCTGAAGGTCACCGGCTATGTGATGACCCTGGCCCCCATCGCCATCTTCGCCGCCCTGGCCGCCGCCATCGCCAAACAGGGCCTGGGGATCATCGGCACCTATGCGGAATTCGTCCTGGGCTTCTACCTGTCCCTGGGCGTCCTCTGGAGCCTGCTGTTCCTGGTCGCCCTGGTGGTGCTGGGGGGCAGGGCGACGGGCCTTTTCAGCGCCATCGCCCCGCCGACCCTGCTGGCCTTTTCCACTGCCAGTTCGGAGGCGGCCTATCCCCGCACCCTGGAGGCGCTGGAGCGGTTTGGCCTGCCGCGCCGGGTGGTCAGCTTCGTCCTGCCCCTGGGCTACAGCTTCAATCTCGACGGCTCGATGATGTACTGCACCTTCGCGACCCTGTTCATCGCCAAGGCGCACGGCATAGAACTGTCGGTCGGCCAGCAGATCAGCATGCTGTTGCTCCTGATGGTGACCAGCAAGGGCATGGCCGGGGTGCCCCGGGCCTCCCTGGTGGTGATCATGGCGACCCTGTCCTTCTTTGGCATGGACGAGGCCTGGATCGCCCTGGTCCTGGCGGTCGATCACCTGCTGGACATGGGCCGGTCGGCGACCAATGTGGTCGGAAACTCCGTCGCCGCCGCCGTGGTCAGCCGCTGGGAAGGCGTGAAACCGGACAAGGCCCAGCCCGCTGCCGGCGCCTCCGGAGGCTAGACGGGACACCTCCCGGCGCCCCGGAAACAGGCCGCGCGCTTTTCCTTGCGGTTTGCGATCCGCATCGCTAGGTTCCGCGCCTTCGCTCAGGGGGCCTGCCACAGTTCTGCAGGCCCGCACCGTTATGGAGAGGTGGCTGAGTGGTCGAAAGCACCGCACTCGAAATGCGGCGTGCCTGGAAGGGCACCGTGGGTTCGAATCCCACCCTCTCCGCCATCCGCCGAGCGCGTCAGATTTCGCCGGAAAATGCGTGCGCTTTTCTTGGGCGGCGTCGGTTTTGCCGATTTCGGTGAGGGCGACCGGGGCGGCCCGGGCCGGTGCGGCGCCAAGGCGATGATATTTCTCATGTTTTTCAATCATCCTGCCGTAAGGCCCCGTCGCTTTCCGGGCTCCGGGGGGCGCTTCCGGCGTAAGGGTTTCACCTTCGGACTGTCAGAAACGGTCAGATGTTCGTCAGGCCCGTCACAGGGTTCGGTAACGCTGAAATCAGGGTGGTCACAGGTTTCGGTATCGACGGAGTCAACGGGTTGTCGCGTCCTGGAGGCCGTTGAGGGATCGGCGAGCCGGAGGATCAGGGACATGGGGCAGCTCCCGGTAGGGTCGAAGCGGAGGGGCATTATCCCATGGGTGCGATGCGGGGGAGGCCGGCTTTGCAGGGCAGGCCCGTCCATGAAGGGCGGGCATGGTTTCGGCGATGGTGTCCGACTGGAGCGAGGCGGTTTCCATCAGGGCCAGGATTTCACCCCGGCGCTTTCCGGTGAGGGATTTGCCAGGCCTGAGGACTGGACCATGACTCCGTCGCCATGCTTGAGTGCAGCAAGGCTCCGCCCGCGTAGGGGATCTTAAATAAATTGTTTCAATGGGTTACAGGTGCGGGAAATTCAGTAAGGTGCACTGTCACCGTCATTCGGACCGGCATTGCGTGCCGCCCGGCAGACCGACCCAGGTCATCAAACCCGCTGGAAGCCGTCCGCTGCCAGATGGAAAACACAGTTGCTCAGCACCTGTCAGCGCCGGCACGGCCATAGAAGGATGCTGGACCTCGCCGAGTCAATCGGGTCGAAAATCGTCCCGCTCTCCCGGCCGCCGGACGCGTCGTCAAATCGGCCGGACAGGCCTTGAACCGCAGAACAAATGCGCCAGTTTCACAACAGGCTGCGGGTGTTGTTTCGCATCCGGGAGATGGTGTTTCGATCCATTCCCTAAAGCCATGCTGGATTGAAGATACCGGTCAAACCTTCGGCGCGAGGACAGGAACGATGTCTGACAGTCTGGACTTTGTGATCAACTCGACCCCCATCGGCGCCTATTACAGCCCTTTCGGCCCGACCATCGTGACCTTGGCGGATGGCACGTCGCTCATTGCCTGGGTCAGCTACAACAACAATTTTTCGACAACCGACGCCGAGATCCGGGCTCGCTGGCTCAATGCCGACGGCACGCCGGCCGGCGAGGATTTCATCGTCAATTCCACCCTTCAGGACTTCCAATGGTCGCCCACAGCCACGGTGACCGCCGATGGCAAGGTGTTCCTGGCCTGGGACAGCGGCGATGGCGGCGACGGTGACGGGGTCGGCCTGCGCGGCGTCGTTCTTGATCCTTTGTCACAGACCCCGGGGCCGGACTTCCTGATCAATCCCGTTGCCGTGGGCGAGGGTATCTATAACGGGCAGAACAACCAGTCCCAGGTGGCGCTGACCGCGCTTGGCGATGGCCGGGTGCTTGCGCTCTGGACAAGCTATGACGGAAGCGACGGCGACGGCTATGCAATCCGGGCGAGGTACTTCGCCGGCGACGGCACGGCTTTGGGTGATGATTTCCTCATCAATACGACCGCCGTCGGAGCTCAGTACCAGCCGCAGGCCACGGAATTGGGCGACGGACGCATTCTCGTTACCTACCGCAGCACCGATGACGCCGATGGTACGCCGGGAAACATCCGCGCCCGGATCATGGGGGCCGATGGCCTGTTTGCCGGGGATGATTTCGTCCTGAACTCCACCTCTGGCGGCTATCAGAGCTATGTGGACGTAACGTCGTTGGCCGATGGCGGCGCGCTGGTGGTCTGGTTCTCCTCGGGCGTCTTCACCCCTGACCCGGAAGGCGGCAACCCCTCCTTTGCCCCGGGGGAGGTGCGGGCGCGGATCATTGGGACCGATGGCCAGGCGCTGGGGCCGGATTTTCAGGTCAACTCGACCGACCTCGACTTTCCCTACGCCAAGCCCGTGACAACCACCCTGGCCGATGGTCGGGTGCTGGTCGTCTGGCATTCGGGTGATCCAGGTGATGGCGATTGGGGCTGCGTGCGGGGTCGCTTGATCGAGGCGGACGGCCGGGTGATCGAAAGCGACTTCGTGATCAATACGACGGGCGTGAACAACCAGTCTTCCCCGGCCGTGGCAGCCCTGGCCGACGGACGCGTGCTGGTCAGCTGGACGAGCGACGATGCCCTGACCGATGGCCCGGTGACGCGGGGTATCTATTTCACGCCTGAAGTCGGGACGGCGGCGGCTGACCAGACGGTGGGGTCTGCGGCCCGGGACATCCAGATGGGTCTTGGCGGAAACGACAGCCTGTCCGGGGGCAAGGGCGACGACCAGCTCATGGGCGGTTCAGGCAATGACGACCTGGACGGCGGCAAGGGCGCCGACAGGCTTTCCGGCGGCACGGGCGCCGACAAGGTCTTCGGCGGTTCGGGCGATGACGCGCTTGACGGCGGCGCCGGCGACGACCGGTTGTCCGGCGGCCGGGGCCGCGACCAATTCATCTTCAATGACGACTCCGTCGACGCCTCCCGGGACTTCATCTCCGACTTCAAGGTCGGCGATGACCTGATCGACCTGAGCGGCATCGACGCCGACAGCCGCGACGCCGCAGACCAGGCCTTCACCTTCGTGAACCGTTTCTCGGGTCAAGCCGGCGAAGCCACCCTCAGCTACAACGACCAGCGTCGCGTCACCACAGCCAGGTTCGACGTCGATGGCGACGGGGTTGCGGACCTGACCCTGTCCATCAAGGGCCAGGTCGGCGCCGGCGACGGCTGGGTCATGTAGCCGAACGGCCAGAGGTTCCGGGCCGTAGCGTCTGCCAGGGACAACGGGCCAAGGCCCGGATCCGGCCAGGGTTTCTTGGCGGGATCAGGAAGGGTTCTGTCAGCCTTGATCGCCGTGGCCGACGGTTTGCCCGCCAGTTCGACAGCGCGTCAGGCGGGCGGGTTCACCGGACACGGCCTTCCTGATCGGATACCTCGCTGGCAGCCCGCAGGCCTGACTGGATCGCGCCATCCATGAAAGAGCGCCACCGCGTGGCTGTCTCTGTGCCCGCGAAATGCAACTGGCCCAGCGGGGCGAAGAGATCTGGCGCCCTGGACCAGCCGCCGATGCCCCGGCGGCTTGCGTAACCGCCGAGGCTGAACGGTTCAGCCGACCAGTCGATCGAGCGCGCGCCCACCGGGTCCGGAACACCGGGACCGTGGACATGCCTCAACCATCGCATGGCCTCGGAAATGCGATCCGGTTCCTGCGGGATCTGCCCGAGCAACTGCGCGCCCCTGGCCGTCGAAAAGACGACCAGGACACCCGCGCCATCCTCAGGTGAGGCATCGACCGCGGCGCCGAACAGGCCCCCAGGGCTCATGATCGTTCCCGACAGGCCCGTTCCTCGCCACCATGGGTCGCGGAAAACGAGGATCGTCTTGACCACGGCGCCGAGCCGCCAGCCGGCAAGGACTTCCTGCCAGGGCTGCGGCAAGTCTTCCAGGATGCCGATCGAGCGATAGAGCTGCGGCGGGACGGCCACGATCACCCGGCGCGCATAATAGGCGCCGGTCCGCGCCACGACGGTGACCGCCTCCCCGTCCTGCCGGACCCTGAAAACCGGACTGTCCAGGATCAGTGACTGCCCGACGGCATGGGCCAGGTAGCGCGTCAGGCCGTCCGCTCCCTCTGCAAGGAACCATTGGGCCGAGGCGCCTTCGCCGGCAAAGCCGCCGATCGATGCGCCCTGCGCCAGTGCTTCGAAGGCCGACAGATGGACCAGCGGCGTACAGAGCTCATCCTCCAGATAGCCGGCAATCGCCAGGAACGCCGGATCCAGGAAGGTCCGTTCGCGGATGTAGGCGGCTGCTTCGAGCCGGTCGAGCCGCGCGAGGTCTTGACGTCCGAGCTCAGCCATCGACTGGTCAAGTCGCCAGAAAGCCTGAAGGGCATCGAGCCGGTCCAGCCATGGCAGCGGAAGCGCGTCGGCGGTCAAGCGGCGGGGTTTGGCGCCCCCTCGAGGCAGGTACAGTCTGTCGCCGGGCGCCGCCGCCGGGACCCGCTGCAGGCCGGCCTCGTCGACGAGCGCTGAGACATGATTCTGCGCGTCGGCGATGAATTGCGCACCGAGGTCAACAACCTGGCCGCCGGGCAGTCGCTGAGACTGGATACGGCCGCCGGGCCTGTCCCGCGCCTCCAGAACGATCACCGAGACGCCTTGCGTCTTTAACCTTCGGGCTGCGGACAGGCCGGCCAGACCTGCTCCGATCACGATGACTTCGGCCGAGCGCTCCTTGTCGGCGGCGATACCCTTCTCTGCCCCCGGAGCGTGATGAACGGGCAGGGCCATACCGACGAGCGCCGCCCCAGAGGGCATCGTTGGGTGCGACGCAGCTACATTGCTCATGAGACAAACCTTCTACCTGTCACTTGACAGGTGCGGTAGGATTTGACCGCTTGCCTGTCAAGTGACAGGGTTCCGGACCTGTTGCAGGGAGACCCGGAGGATGAGCGTGGATCCCAAGTCGGGCGGCGGAAAAACCCGGCCGGATACGGTGGGGCGGGTCATGGACCTGATGGTCGAGATCGCCCTCGAAAAGGGTCTCGACGCGCTTTCCATGCGGGACGTGGCCAAGCGGGCCGGCATTTCGCTCGCCGCATTGCAATATCACTTCCCCAGCAAGGATGCGCTCATCGTCGCCTTTGTCGAAGGCAAGCTGGAGGCCTACCGCAAGGCCCTCGATGCCGAGGGCAGTCTGTCCGGGCCGCCGGCGGCCCTGCGAAACATCGTTCGTCTTGCGATCGAACAGACGCTCGACGAACGAACCGATGACATCTTCACCATGCTGGACGCCCGGTCGCGGCATGACAGATCGACCGCCCTGGCGATGGACCGCTTCATGGCGTTTTATCTGGAGACCTTCGGCGACGTCATCCTCCGGCAGCGGCCGGACCTGTCCCGGCAGGAGGCCTGGCTCGGCGCTGCCCGGATCGTTGCGATGATCGAAGGCCTGTCGTCTGTCCGGTCTGCGGCGGCCGCAATGGGCGTCAGGGCCGAGGACCTGTCCGAAGCCGTCGCCGCAGCGGCCGAGGCGGTGATCTCTGCGCCGGAACGAATCTAGCCAGCGGTCCTGTTCAGGGTATTCTGGTGATGGTGGAGCGACCCGTCCTGCTCCTACGGCGTGTAGCCGTACTGCTCTTCTTCATCGATCAGCTTGAACAGCTCGGTCTCGCAATAGATCGCCAAGTCGAGAACCTCCTCCTTCGAGCTGTAGGCGATCCCCGACTCGCGGTCGGCATTGTCGCTTTCCGCGGACAGGTCGAAGCCGGAATAGGCGGCGGAATAGCGTTTCAGCAAGTCCAGGGCGTAGTCGCGCTTCTGGCGGGCGTCGATCTGCAGCTCGGTCACCTCGGACGGGTCGCGTTCGGGCCAGTCCAGTTCGGACAGCCGGCCAAACACGCCGTGACAGACCAGGGTGGCGTCCACGACCCGCTTGCGAAAGCTGTCGGGCGCCGTTCCGGCAAGGGCCTGGGTCTGGACCATCAGAAGGGTCAGGCCCGCCATCAGGGCGAGGCCGAGATTGCGTGTCAGGGGCGCTTTTCCAGCCATTGCTGCCTCTTGAAGTGGTCCGAACGGGACAGTTGCCTGCGGACTGTGGCGGGACTGTCCCGGAAATCAGGCAGATTTCCGGAAAGATCGTAACCCCTCACCTTCCCAAGCCGCTGTCGCGTCGCGGGCGCCTGTTTCCCCCAAGAGAAAAGTAGGCGGTTGCGATTTGGGCCAGTCCTGCCGCCTGTCTATCCCGGGCTTTCGGCGAACTGCGGAACTCCGGACGGGATCTCGACCCAGTCGATCCTGGACCGGGTGAAGACATGCAGGCCGGGGGCATGGGGACCGGGGTCGTCCAGGGTGCCGACCTTGACCGCCACGATGCCGGGGCTGGCCCCGAGCAGCGAGCGGATGGGCGAGCCGCAGTCACGGCAGAATTCGCGATAGACCGGCTGCCCGCTGGTGGTGTCGGCATCCTCGAAGACCTTGACCTCGCCGGTCATGGTCATGGCGGCGGCCGGGACGACCAGATTGACTGAATAGACGCTGCCCGACTGGCGCCGGCAGCGGGTGCAGTGACAGGCCGCCACGGCCAGCGGCGTCCCCTCGATCCGGTAGCGGATCGCTCCGCAGTTACATCCGCCCTCGATCATGATCCTGGTCCCCCCGTTTGATCCAGGCGAGTTTACGCCATCCCGCCTTGCTGTAAATCAGGCCTCAACATCCAGGAGAGAGACCGACCATGAGTCACATCGCAGGCAAGGCCATTGTCATCACCGGGGCCGGCGGCGGCTTTGGCCGGCTGGTCGCCAGCAAGGCGGCGGCCCTGGGGGCAAAAGTGGTCTGCGGCGACATCGATGGCGCGGCGGCCAGGGCGACGGCTGATCAGATCACCGCCGCCGGCGGACAGGCGATCGGCATGGTCGCGGATGTCACCGACCTGGCCCAGGTCAAGGCCCTGGTCGCCGCCAGCCTGGAGGCCCATGGCGGGCTGGACGTGATGGTCAACAATGCCGGGATCATGCCGCTTGCCTTTTTCTCGGACCATGAGACGGCCTATCCGGCCTGGAGCCGCTGTCTCGACATCAACATCAAGGGGGTGCTGAACGGCATGGTGGCCGCCCATGACCCGATGATGGCGGCGGGCCGAGGCCAGATCGTCAATATCTCTTCCATCTATGGCAATTTCCCGGTGATCGGGGCGGCGGTCTATGGGGCCAGCAAGGCGGCGGTGAACTTCCTGTCGGAGTCCTTCCGGATCGAGAGCCGGGGCCGCATCAAGGTGACGACGATCAAGCCGACCGGTGTCGGCGGCACAGGCCTGTCCGGATCGGTGATCAATCCGGCGGCCATCATCGGCATCCTGGGCCAGAACGGCCCGGCCTTCATGGAGATGGTCGGAGCGATGGGCGATGGCAGCCTGGCGCCGGAAAAGCTGGACCCGGAACAGATGGACTATCAATCCCTCGCCCCGGAACACATCGCCGATGGGGTGATCCACGCCATCAACCAGCCCTGGGGCGTCTCCATCGGCGAGATGACCATCCGGGCGGCGGGGGACCATTTTGTGTTGTGAGGGGGCGGTTCGGTCGGCGAAATCAATGGCCTTTCCGAAACCTCGCCCGTGCCCGCCCCGCATAGGCCCCGGTTTCCGACATGATGCCATCGTCCAGGATCTGTCTCGCTGAGCCGCTCATGTCCGGAAGAAAGCCCTTGGTCCTGACGATCCTCCGCTGGACTGCGGGTCTGGCATTGTTGGGCGTGATCGCCATGGCGGCCTCGCTCTATGCGCCGGACAAGCCCCGCCCGGGGCTCGAGGCGGTCTATCCAGGCGAGTATCTCGTCGTCGAGGGGCTTCGGCTGCGGATGCGGGACTCCGGCCCGCGCGAGGCGCCGGTTGTGATCCTGCTGCATGGCTTTGGCGCCAGTCTGGAGACCTGGGAGCCCTGGGCCCAGGCCCTCTCTGCCGACTATCGGGTGATCCGTATCGACCTGCCGGGGTTCGGGCTGACCGGTCCTGACCCTACCGGCGACTATAGCGACGCCCGGGCCATCAGGGTCCTGATCGGGTTGATGGACCAGCTTGGCATCGACAGGGCCAGCCTGGTCGGCAATTCCCTGGGTGGACGGATCGCCTGGAATTTCGCCGCGCAGCATCCGGAGCGACTGACGCGGCTGGTGCTGGTCTCGCCGGACGGGTTCGCCAGCCCAGGGTTCGAGTATGACCGGGCGCCGAAGACGCCCCTTGTCATGAAGGTCTTGCCCCATGTCGCCCCTCGTGGCCTGTTGAAGGCCAATCTGGCCGCCGGATATGGGCGGCCTGAAACCCTAAGCGAAGCCACCCTTACCCGGTATCGGGACATGCTGTTGGCGCCCGGGGTGCGGCGGGCCATCCTGGCGCGGATGGCGCAGGTGATCCTGAAGGAGCCCGGACCGACCCTGTCGCGGATCACCGCGCCGACCCTGCTGCTCTGGGGGGAAAGGGACGCCATGATCCCGATCAGCAATGCGGCCGACTATCAGCGATACCTGCCGGATGCGACCCTGGTGCGGCTGCCGGGCCTGGGCCACCTGCCCTTCGAGGAGGATCCGGCCGGTTCCCTGCCGCCGGTCGAACGGTTCCTGGCGGGCGAAGCGCCGTGAGGCGCGGGTAGGAAACAAAAGCAGCCAAAGGCTGCGCATCCAGGCCTCACGTCTGTTCAAGCCATGATCGGGCGGTGAGCCTGCCCGCTATTTCCTGGATGTGCAAAATTGACATTATGTCATTTATGATATTGTGTCATTTCATGACCGTTCAAGCATCCACCCAGTCCAGCGCCAAGCGGGCCCGCACCCGGGATCTCTTGCTGGTGGCGGCGCAGGATCTCTTGATGGAGCGCAGCGCGGCGGGCCTGGGCATTCGCCAGATCACCGACCGGGCGGGCCTGGTCCATGCCAGCTTCTACAACTACTACCCCGACATCGCCGGTCTGATCGCCGATCTGGCCGAGCTGCTGGGCGCCACCCATGCCGTGGCCATGACGGCTTTGGCCGGCGTCTCCGGCCCCGGATTTGACGATCCTGCAGTGCGGTTTTCCCGGGTCACCCGCCAGACCCTCAGGTTCGTGGCCCTTGAGCCGGGCCTTGGCCGGTTGATGTTCGATGTCGGCCTGCCGGTCGACAGCCTGAGCCCGGAACTGCGGCTGCAGCTGAAGCTGGACCTAGAGGCAGGCACCCGGCGGGGCCTGTTCCGGACCAACGATCCAGACCTGACCGTCAGTCTGGTCGCCGGGGCGATCAGCGGACTGGCCCTGGACCTGCATCGCGGGGTCCTGAAAGCCTCGGCCATCGATGCCGCCACCGCGCGCTTGCTCGGCATCCTGGGCCTTGAGCCGGACGCGGCCGGGCGTCTGGCCAGCGAGCCGGTCGATTTTCCCGCGCCGCCGAAGATACCCCTGCGCTGGCTGGCCCTGCCGGTCGCCGCACCGTCCCTGAACGCCGGTTCGCCGCCGCAAAGGCCCCAGAGAGACAGACCATGAAACGCATAACGGGCCGGGGACAGGTGATCGCCCGGGGGGCGCCGGGATTCGACGCCGCGCTGCTGGGCACAAGCTTCAATGCCCAGGATCCGGGCCGTCGCCCCGACCTGATCATCCAGGCCAATGATGTCGATGACGTCGTGGCGGCCCTGAAGCGGGCGCGGGAAGAGGGCCTGAAGATCGGGATATGTTCCGGCGGCCACAGCTGGGCCCAGAACCATATCCGCGACGGCGGCCTGATGCTGGACCTGTCTCGGCTGAACAGCATCGCGATCGACGAGTCCAATGGCGTGGCGGTGATCGGGCCGGGCTGCCTGGCCGGGGAGCTGAACGCGGCCCTGGCAAAACGTCGGCTGTTCTTTCCCGTGGCCCATGCCTGGACCGTCGGGATGGGCGGGTTCCTGCTGCAGGGCGGATTTGGCTGGAACAGCCGCGCCTCCGGCCTGGCCTGCCAGAACGTCATGGCCATCGATGTGGTGCTGGCGGACGGCAGCCTGGTCCATGCCAGCGAGACGGAAAACCCCGACCTGCTCTGGGCGGCCCGGGGCGCCGGTCCCGGCTTCTTCGGGGTGGTGGTGGCCTTTCATCTGAAGGTCCGGCCCCGGCCTCGGTTCGTCGGGCTGAAGGTCCAGGTCTTCCGGATCCGCCATCTGGAGACGGTCCTGCAGTGGGCTGACCGGATCGGACCCGATGTCCCCCACGCGGTCGAGTTCCAGATGGTCTTCAATCGCAAGGCCATGGGGATCGGCGCCCACGGGATCGAGGTCATGGCCCCGGTGCTGGCCGACAGCTGGAAGGCCGCGCGGGAGGCGGTGGCCTTCATCGAGGGCAGTCCAATCCGCAATCTGGCCAGCCTCTCCCTGCCCCTGGTGCCCATGTCGCTGAACTTCATGATGAAGACCGGCGAAAAGACCCTGTTCCTGCCGGACACCCGCTGGACGGCCGACAGCATGTGGATGAACGGCCCCATCGATCCCCTGTTGCCGGCCCTGCGCCAGATCGCCGACAGCCAGCCGGCGGCCCCCAGCCATGCCCTGTGGCTGAACTGGAACGGTCCGGCCAGCCGGCCGGACATGGCCTTTTCCCTGGAAGCCCGGACCTATCTGGCCCTCTATGGCGGGCTGAAGGGCAGGGACGCTTCGGCAGCAGACGAGACCTGGGCCACTGATAACATGAAGGCCCTGTCGGCGCACAGCGTCGGCATCCAGCTGGCGGACGAGAACCTGGGACGGCGGCCGGCGCCGTTCATGGCTCCGGCCAATCTGGCCCGGCTGGACGCCCTGCGGACCCGGCATGATCCGGAAGGCCGCTTCAACCCCTATATGGGACGGATCGCATGAGGCCGAGCAAGCCTGTCCCTGGCCGCTATCTGGGGTATCGGGCGGGCGATCAGTCCCAGCCCTTCGCCCGGTTCTTCAATCCCGTCATGGCGCCCCTGGCCGATCACGTCTGCGCAGCCCTGGACCGGGGCGGCGTGCCCCAGGACCTGCTGCCCGGCCTGGAGGGGGCGGCAGAAAACCTGTTCGGCGCCCCGCCGTTGCTGGAGGACGGCTATGTCCTCACCGCGGACGGCGGCATGCGGGTCAGCGTCCGGACGGCCATGCCGGGGGTGACGCCGGCCATGGTCGACTGGTGGTTCGGCTGGCACGGCGATACGCCGGCCAAGTACAAGCTGTGGCATCCTCAGGCCCATATCCATGTTGGCTGGCGCGACACGCCCCCCGCCGGCGCAAGCGGACGGGCGCTCTATGTCGGCCAGACCTCCCTGGTTGACGAGTACATCGGCAGCGACCTGGTGCGGGGCTCCATCCGGTTTGTGACGCCGGCCTCGATGGGGTTTGTCGACCCCGTCCTGGCGGATGACCGGAAGGCCACGATCGTCTGCGCCCGGATCGGCCTGGGGGATGCGCCGGTGGAGGTGGGCTACCTGGCCCATCACGTCCGCGCCGTACCCGGCGGATCGGAAATGCGCTCGCGCTTCTGGATGGGCGGCCGTCATGTGGCGGGCCGCAACCTGGCCGGCGGGCTGGCGGCCATGGCGGCCCGGCGCATTCTCAAGCTCAACGAAGCCGACGCCCGGGCGTTGCTGGTTCACTGTGCACAGGAAATGCCCCACCTGGCGGGGTTTCTGCCGGCGCTGCATGCGGAGTTTGCAGGGTAGGGCACGCGGCCGGAAGTTTGCGTCCCTCGACACGCCCCGTGCCGGGGCTACTCCGGATGACGTTGAATGTGCGGGTTTTCTGGGGGGCTCGAGCCCCTGACCGCCTTCGCGATGAATCCGCCGCCCAGCACCCGATCCGGGCTGTCCGGGTCATAAAGGGCGCAGGCCTGGCCGGGGGCGACGCCTTCCTCGAACAGGTCCAGGGCGACGCCGATCTCGCCGTCGATCAGGGTCAGGCGGCCGGCCACCGGTTCGCGGGTTGACCGGACCCGGGCCAGGACTGGGCGGCGTTGTGCACATGCCGTCTCCAGGTCGTCATCGCCGATCCAGCTGACCTCCTTCAGGGTGAGGGCGGTGGTCAACAGGGCCTCGCGCGGGCCGACAATGACCTGCCGGGCGGCAGCGTCGATCCGCACGACGAACATCGGATCGCCGCCGCCGATATTGAGGCCCCGGCGCTGGCCAATGGTGTAGCGGGTCACGCCGTCATGGCGGCCCAGCACCCGGCCATCCAGATGGACGACATCGCCGGGCAAGGCGCCCTGGGGCCGCAGCCGGTCGATGACGGTGTGGTACTTGCCCTCCGGCACGAAACAGATGTCCTGGCTGTCCGGCTTGTCGGCGGCGGTCAGGCCAAGATCCGCCGCCACGGCCCGGACCTGCGGCTTGGAAAGACCCCCCAGGGGAAACCGCAGATAGTCCAGCTGGTCAGCTGTGGTGGCGAACAGGAAATAGCTCTGGTCCTTGGCGGGATCGGCGGCCCGGCGCAGTTCCGGCCCGGCATTGCCGACAACGCGGCGGACGTAGTGGCCTGTCGCCATGGCGGCGGCGCCCAGGTCGCGGGCCACGTCCAGAAGGTCGCGGAACTTGACCGTCTGGTTGCAGCGGACGCAGGGGATAGGGGTCTCGCCCCGCAGATAGGCGTCGGCAAACTCCTCGATCACCTGGTCGCGGAAACGGCTCTCATAATCCAGCACATAGTGCGGGATGCCGATGGTCTCGGCGGCCGCGCGGGCGTCATGGATGTCCTGGCCGGCGCAGCAGGCGCCCTTCCGGCTGATGGCCGCGCCATGGTCGTAGAGCTGCAGGGTCACGCCCACCACATCATAGCCGGCCCGGGCCAGAAGGGCGGCGGTAACGGTGGAATCCACGCCGCCCGACATGGCCGCCACGATGCGCGATCCTGCCGGCAGACGCACGGCGTCCCTCACCGCCTCGAGGGCAAGCTCGATGGCGGCGGATTCGTCGATTTTGGAGGAACGGACGTTCGACATGGCCGCTATCTAGCGACTGGACCCGCAAATTGCGAGATCAGCGGCCGGCGAGGGCCTACGCATCCTGATTTGCGCGGATTTTGACGGTCCCGCATCTTGACTCCCGAAAGCCGCCCCCCTACTTGCCCGACATCGTTGGCACTCACCTTGAGCGACTGCTAGCAGCGCCTGGCGATCGGCCAGCGATCTCAATTTTCAACCGTTACGACGGAGACGACCCGATGAAATTTCGGCCTCTTGGCGACCGCGTTCTTGTGAAGCGCGTCGAGGAAGAATCAAAGACCAAGGGCGGGATCATCATTCCCGACACCGCCAAGGAAAAGCCCCAGGAAGGCGAAGTCGTCGCCGTGGGCCCCGGCGCCCGCGACGACAGCGGCAAGGTCCAGCCCCTGGAACTGAAGGCCGGCGACAAGATCCTGTTCGGCAAGTGGTCCGGCACAGAGGTCAAGGTCGATGGCGAAGACCTGCTGATCATGAAGGAAAGCGACGTCCTGGGCGTCGTCGAGTAGCGCCGTAGCGCCCCTCGAACAGCTTTTCTCCCCCACAATCTTCCAGAAAAAAGGCGACCGTCATGGCTGCTAAAGACGTCTACTTCTCCTCTGACGCCCGCGACCGGATGCTCCGGGGCGTCAACATCCTCGCCAATGCGGTGAAGGTCACCCTCGGTCCCAAGGGCCGGAATGTTGTCATCGAAAAGTCCTTCGGCGCGCCGCGCTCGACCAAGGACGGCGTGTCGGTGGCCAAGGAAATCGAACTGGCTGACCGTTTCGAGAACCTCGGCGCCCAGCTGATCCGCGAAGTGGCTTCCAAGACCAACGACAAGGCCGGCGACGGCACCACCACCGCCACCGTCCTGGCCCAGGCCATCGTGGTCGAAGGCCTGAAGTCGGTTGCGGCCGGCATGAACCCGATGGACCTGAAGCGCGGCGTCGACAAGGCCGTGATCAAGGTCATCGAGCAGATCAAGACCACCTCCAAGAAGGTCACCACCAACGCCGAGATCGCCCAGGTCGGCACCATCTCCGCCAACGGCGACTCCGAAGTCGGTGAAATGATCGCCAAGGCCATGGAAAAGGTCGGCAATGAAGGCGTGATCACGGTTGAAGAAGCCAAGACCGCCGAGACCGAGCTGGACGTCGTCGAAGGCATGCAGTTCGACCGCGGCTACCTGTCGCCCTACTTCATCACCAACGCCGACAAGATGGAAGTTCAGCTCGAAGAGCCGATGATCCTCCTGTTCGAAAAGAAGCTGTCGGGCCTCCAGCCCCTGCTTCCGGTGCTGGAAGCCGTGGTCCAGTCGGGTCGTCCCCTGCTGATCATCGCCGAGGACATCGAAGGCGAAGCTCTTGCCACCCTGGTGGTCAACAAGCTGCGCGGCGGCCTGCGGGTTGCGGCGGTCAAGGCTCCGGGCTTCGGCGATCGCCGCAAGGCCATGCTGGAAGACATCGCCATCCTGACCGGTGGCCAGGTCATCAGCGAAGACCTCGGCATCAAGCTGGAGAATGTCACCCTGGACATGCTGGGCAAGGCCAAGAAGGTCACCATCACCAAGGACGACACCACCATCGTTGACGGCGTCGGCGGCAAGGACGAGATCGAAGCCCGCATCGGCCAGATCAAGCGTCAGATCGAAGACACCACCAGCGACTACGACAAGGAAAAGCTGCAGGAACGTCTGGCCAAGCTGGCCGGCGGCGTTGCCGTGGTCCGCGTCGGCGGTTCGACCGAAGTCGAGGTGAAGGAAAAGAAGGACCGCGTCGACGACGCCCTCAACGCGACCCGCGCGGCCGTGGAAGAAGGCATCGTCCCCGGCGGCGGCGTCGCCCTGCTGAAGGCCTCCAAGGTCCTCGACGGCATGGTCGGCGACAATGACGACCAGACGGCCGGTATCGCCATCGTGCGCCGCGCCCTGCAGGCCCCGATCCGCCAGATCGCCGAAAACGCCGGCGTTGAAGGCTCCATCGTGGTCGGCAAGGTTCTGGACAACCCTTCGGCCACCTTCGGCTTCAACGCCCAGACCGAAGAATATGTCGACCTGGTCCAGGCCGGCGTCATCGACCCCGCCAAGGTGGTCCGCACCGCCCTGCAGGACGCCGCATCCGTGGCCGGTCTGCTGATCACCACCGAAGCTGCCATCGTCGAGGCCCCGAAGAAGGGTTCGGCCGGCGGCGCCGGCGGCGGCATGCCCGGCGGCGGCATGGGCGGCATGGGCGACATGGACTTCTAAGGAAGTCCATAAAGTCGCCCATCACTCAAGGTGGCTGGATCGGCTCAGGCCGATCCAGCTGGCGACATGGACTTCCAAGGAAGTCCATTCAGCTCAGCCACTCGCTGAACAAACAGGAAGGGCGGGTCCGCATGGGCCCGCCCTTTTTGCTGTCCCTTGCGCCGCTGACGACAGCCGATATGGTCCCGGTCCTTTCCGTTCTTGCGCCGAGTTGACCCCATGCAGACCTCCCGCCGACAGCTTCTCCTGGGCGCCGCCTCTGCGGGCCTGGCGGCCACCGCGCCGGGATTGGCCCTGGCGGCGGCGACGTCCGGACCCATCGCCAACCCCAGACTGGCCAGCCTGCTGGACCGGTTTGTCGAGGAGATGCTGGTCGACTCGCCCGAAACCGCCACCTCCCTGGGTCTCGACGCCGGACCCCGGGCGGGCCTCAAGCGGAAACTGTCCGACGCCTCGGCAGCGGGCCGGCGGGCCACGGTCACGGCGGCGGCAGGGCGGCGCAAGCGCCTGGCTGCCATCGACCGGGCCAGCCTGACCGGCCGGGATGTCACGGTCCATGACACGGTGGACTATGCCCAGGGCCTGACCGCCGAGGGCGGCGCCTTCAGCTATGGCCTGGACTATGCCAACCCCTATGTGGTCAGCCAGCAGAACGGCGCTGTCAGCGGGGTGCCGGAGTTCCTCAATTCCCAGCACCTGATCGCCGGCAAGGACGACGCCGAGGCCTATCTGGATCGCATGGCCGCCATGGCCCGGGTGCTGGACCAGGAAACGGACCGCGTCCGCCAGGATTCGTCGGCCGGCGTCGCTCCACCGGACTTCATCCTGAACACGGTCGTGGGTCAGCTGAAAGCCGCCCGGGACCAGGCGGCGGCCAATACCCGGCTGGTCACGTCCCTGGTCGAACGGGCCAAGGCGGCCGGTGTGGCCGGCGACTACCAGGCCCGGGCCGAAAAGCTGGTGGCGCAGAGCATCTTCCCGGCCATCGATCGCCAGCGGGCCGTGATCGAGGGCCTGCAGGGCAAGACCGGCCATGACGGCGGGGTCTGGAAGTTCAAGGACGGCGACGCCTATTACGCCTGGGCGCTGAAGCTCTCGACCACCACGGCCATGACGGCCGACGAGATTCACCAGATGGGCCTGGACCAGGGCGCCGCCATTGATGCGGAGATGGACGGCCTGCTGAAGGGCCAGGGCTATAGCCAGGGCTCGGTGGGCGAGCGCATGAGCGCCCTGACCCGCGATCCGTCCCAGCTCTATCCCAACAGCCCTGAGGGCCGGGCGGCCCTGATCGCCTATCTCAACGGCTCCATCGCCGCGATCCGCCCCCTGATGCCCAGCCTGTCGCGGATGGCGCTGAAGGCAGAGGTCGAGGTCAAGGCCGTTCCGAAAGAGATCGAGGCCGGCGCCGCCCTGGGCTACATGAATTTTGCATCCCTGGACGGGTCACGCCCGGCCATCTATTATGTGAACCTCCAGGATACCGGCAACTGGCCTCGCTACAGCCTGGCCAGCCTGACCATGCATGAGGCCCTTCCCGGCCATGCCTGGCAGGGCGCCTATCTGGCCGAGCGTCGCAACGAGATCCCGACCATCAGCGCCCTGATGGGCTTCAACGCCTTTGTCGAGGGCTGGGCCCTCTATGCCGAGCAGCTGGCCGACGAGGCCGGACTCTACAAGGATGACCCGCTTGGCCGGCTGGGCTACCTCCAGGCCCAGCGGTTCCGCGCCTCACGCCTGGTCATCGACACCGGCCTGCACCACAAGCGCTGGAGCCGGGAAAAGGCGGTAGAGACCATGGTCGCCGCCACCGGCCGCTCGGTCGGGGCCGTCACCAGCGAGGTTGACCGCTATTGCGCCAGTCCCGGCCAGGCCTGCGGCTACAAGGTCGGCCATACCGAAATCCTGCGCCTGCGGCAGATGGCCAGGACAGCCCTGGGCGCGAAATTCGACCTGCGCGACTTCAACGACGCCACGGTCTCGACCGGCGGGGTTCCTCTGGCGGTGCTGAAGTCGGTGATCGAGCGGTACGTGACGGCGGCGGGGTAGGGGGGCAAAGGCTTCAACCTTATCCCGGGCGGACCGAAGGGACGACCCGGGACCCTGGGCAACAGGCGCGATATTGCCGCCGCCAATAGCAGTCCACGCGGTCCCGGGCCCCGGCTCAACGCTGCGCTTCGGCCGGGATGACATAAGGGAAGTCCTGGGCAGCTGCCCTGCCTGTCATCAAAGCCCGGCCCAATCTTCGCCGCTGACGCCGGCTGCGGCTTTGGCTATGGTGCCGCTTCTTCCGCCCATCCAGCGCCCCGGAGTGTGATGTCCGCCGCCGTTCTCAAGACCGCCGGGGCCGATCGGCCCGCCGATGAAGACGCCTTTGGCCTGCCGGGCTGGATCTATAGCGACCCGGCCTTCTTCGAGGCCGAGAAGACGGCTGTGTTCCGCACGTCCTGGCAGATCGTCTGCCACCTGTCCGACATTCCCCAAGCCGGCGACTTCCATACCCTGGATTTCCTGGGCGAGAGCCTGGTGGTGGTGCGGGGCGATGACGGGGTGGTGAGGGGGTTCCACAATGTCTGCCGGCACCGGGCGTCCCGGGTTGTCGACGGTCCGGCGGGCAACTGCGGCCTGCGGATGACCTGCCCCTATCATGCCTGGAGCTATGACCTGCGCGGCCGGCTGGCGGGCGTTCCGCATCTCAAGGCCTTTGAGGGCCTGGATGTCTCGGCTCATGGTCTGGCGCCCGTCGATCTGGAGATCTGCCTGGGCTTCGTGTTCGTGCGGCTGGAGGCGGGTCTGCCCTCGGTGCGCGAGATGCTGGGCCCCTATCATGCCGAGCTGGAGCACTACCGCATGGAGGAACTCCAGCCCCTCGGCCGGGTCACCTTGCGGGAGCGGGAGGTCAACTGGAAGAACGTCTCGGACAACTATTCGGACAGCCTGCATATCACCGTCTCCCATCCCGGCCTGACCCGGCTGTTCGGCGCCGGCTATGGCTTGGAGGCCGGGGAATGGACAGACAAGATGTGGGGCGGTCTGCGGGACACCCCGTCCGATAACTGGTCGGAGCGCCGCTATCAGGCCCTGCTGCCGGTGGTCGAGCACCTGCCGCCCGAACGCCGCCGGCTCTGGACCTATTTCAAGCTCTGGCCGAACGTCGCCTTCGATGTCTATCCCGACCAGATCGACTTCATGCAGTTCCTGCCCGTCTCGCCGACCCGTACGGTGCTGCGGGAAATCGCCTATGTCCTGCCGGATGACCGGCGGGAGATGCGGGCCGCCCGTTATCTGAACTGGCGGATCAACCGGCAGGTCAATATCGAGGACAAGGCGCTGATCGAGCGGGTCCAGGCCGGCATGGCCTCCTCCAGCTATGGCATGGGCCCGCTCAGCGTCAATGAGGTGGCGCTGCGCAGCTTTGCCCGCCGCATGCGCCGCCTGCTGCCCCAGAGCCGGCTCGCTCGGCCGCCGGCGGCGGGATAGCCGAAGTTCACGATATCGACGCGGACCTTCACGGTCCAAAGCCAGAAACAAGGTCCAGGAAGATGCCCCTGATGCAGCGCGCACTTGCCCTGGCTGTCCTGGGCCTGGCCCTTGTCGCCGGCCCAACGACAGCCCAGGACGCTCCGGGCGAAGCGGAAGCGGCCGCCATGGCCACGGCAAAGGCCAATCAGGCCCTGGTGAAGGTCAAGCCCCGTTGGGTCAGCGGCGAGCAGCCGGCGTTTCCCGAGGCCGAAAAGGCTCTGGGGCATCATGGCGTTGTGAAAGTTTCCGGAATTCTGGGCGCAGATGGCCGCATGAGCCAGACCGAGGTTGCCTTGAGCAGCGGCGCGCCGGTGCTGGACGCCTTGGCGCTCGCCTCGGTCAAGGGTGCGCTGTTCCAACCTGCCAAGGATGCCGCCGGAGTGCCGATCCCCCTCGCCATCACCGTTCCGTTTGAGTTCTACAGCTATAAATCGGCCGGCCCGGGCGGCGGTATCCTGCGTTACAGTTGCGGTCAGTTTGCCCGTGATATGGACTGGTGGCGGGCGACCTTTCCCAAGGCTGAACTCATTGACCACGAGCTCTACGCTACGATGCGAGGCATCGCGGCCCTGGCCCAGATCAATTCCGGTCGCCTGGACGCTGCGGCCATCGGATCCTTCAACGAGGACTTCGCGGGCCGCTGGTCGGCGGCCGTCATAGCAGGGATCAGGTCCGGTCGACTGGACGCTGCGGCCATCAAAGCCGGCAGCACGGACTTTGCGCGTCGCTGGTCGGAAGCGGTAGAGACCTGCAGATCGCACCCGGAACGACGTTTTACCCAGGTCCTGCAGCCCGAAGGCAGGACCGCCGAGGCCCTGGCCAAACCGAAATAGTCCGCAGGAGGCTTGGGCAAGATGACCGATGGCTGGGATGACTCGGCGGACGCGTGGATCGCCGACATGGATGGCGACCTGGGCGACTGGGGCCGGCGCCATGTTCTGGACGCGCCCATGCTGGCGCGGGTCGAGGCAGCCGCGCCCCTGTCGGTGCTGGATGTGGGGTGCGGCGAAGGGCGGTTCTGCCGGCGGATCGCCGCGCCGGGCCGGACGGTCATCGGCATCGACCCGACACAGGCCCTGATCGCAGAGGCCCGCCGGCGCGATCCGGGCGGCGACTACAGGCCCGGTCGGGGCGAGGACCTGTCCTTCGGGGACGGCGCGTTCGACATGGTGGTCAGCTATCTGACCCTGATCGACATGCCGGACTATCGCGCGGCCATCGCTCAGATGGCGCGGGTTCTGGCGCCGGGCGGCCGGCTGCTGATCGGCAACCTGACCAATTTCAACTCGGCCGCCGTGGGCTACGACCGGCCCATGACCGGACCGGCGCCGGGTCGGCTGGCCATCGACCGCTATCTGGACGAACGGGTCGACTGGGTGGAATGGCGGGGGATCCGGATCCAGAACTGGCACCGGCCGCTCAGCGCCTACATGACCTGCCTGCTGGACCAGGGCCTGGTCCTGACCCATTTCGCCGAGCCCGAACCTGTCGGCGGCGACCCGGTCCGCCGGTCGGAATACCGCCGCGCGCCCTGGTTCATGATGATGGAATGGATGCGGCCAGCCGGCTGAATCCGCAAAAAAGTGCGCGCGGGTCCAGGCGATGGACCCGCGCGCTGCCAGCTCCGTGGGGGCCTGGAGCCGGCTTTTCGGTCGTGGAGCCCCGGGTGAACGCTACGCCCCGGGGCCCTTCAACCGGTCTCCTACATCAACCAGCCATCGTCGGCGCCGGCCTCGCCAAGGGCGGGCAGGGACATTTCGAAGCCGCCAACCGCATGGCTGTCGCCAGCGCCCAGCCCGGAGAAATCCAGTCCGGATTCAGCAGGGGTCAGGTCCGTACTGGTGAAGCCATGGCTGCCAAAGTCGCCTGCGTCTGAGGGGTTTCCTCCGAAGTCGAGCATGTCGTCGCCGCCCAGCGAAAAGCCTTCGCTGCGCCGGGCGCCGACCGGACCGTCATCATCCGAAAGATCGCCGCCGCCATCGTCGTCGTCGAGATCGTCTCCGGTGTCATCGTCCAGGTCGTCATCGCCGACATCGTCGCCGCTCTCGTCCTCATCTTCGGAGTCGTCGGAGTCGTCTTCGTCGTCGTCGCTGACATCGTCGTCGCTGTCGTCGGAGTCGTCTTCGTCGTCATCGCTCACATCGTCATCGCTGTCGTCGGAGTCGTCTTCGTCGTCGTCGCTGACATCGTCATCGCTGTCGTCGGAGTCGTCTTCGTCGTCATCGCTGACATCGTCGTCGCTGTCGTCGGAGTCGTCTTCGTCGTCGTCGCTGACATC
>Ga0164295_10000209_pt1 | contig 49414 bp, 41 predicted proteins | sample GEODES006metaG_FD_111798 | JGI IMG/M metagenome (GOLD analysis project Ga0164295, IMG submission 111798) | Oligotrophic lake water microbial communities from Sparkling Lake, Wisconsin, USA - GEODES006 metaG | ecosystem: Environmental > Aquatic > Freshwater > Lake | place: USA: Sparkling Lake...
GCCTGCGATTGACGAGACGGAAATGCCCGACTTACCGAAGATTGCAATTGTGGGAAGACCAAACGTAGGAAAATCTTCGTTGTTGAACACCTTGTTGGGGAACGGACGTAGCATTGTTTCCGAAGTTGCTGGAACCACGCGCGACGCGGTTCACACGCACTTCAAGGCCTTCAATAAAGAGTTGATGTTGATTGACACAGCAGGATTGCGGAAGCGGAAGCAGATTGAAGATGATATTGAATTCTTCAGTGCTATTCGTACCATTAAATCTATTCGCAACTCTGACGTTTGTATGTTGTTAATCGATGCGGTGGAAGGAATTACGAAGCAAGACTTAACCATCTTTGGTGAAATCACGGAAGCGAACAGAGGTATTGTTATTCTGGTGAATAAGTGGGACATGGTAGAGAAGGATCACAAGAGTGTTGAAGTCATGACCGAAGAAATTAAAAAGCGCATTGCGCCGTTTACCGACGTTCCGATCATCTTCACATCGAACATTACCAAGCAGCGTATTTTGAAAGCGTTGGAAGCAGCTCTAGAAGTTTATGAAAATCGCTTGCAGCACTTCTCAACCTCTAAGTTGAACGATATTATGCTTCCAATTATCCAAGCTTATCCGCCACCGGTTGTGAAGGGCAAGGAAGTGAAGATTAAATACATTACTCAGCTTCCAACGAAGAGTCCGGCTATTGCATTTTTCTGCAACACTCCTCAAAACGTTGTGTCTTCTTACCAGCGTTTCTTGGAGAACAAGCTCCGCGAGAATTTCCGATTGACGGGGGTTCCGGTGAGGTTGTACTTCAGACAGAAATAATGCGCTTTGCGCGAGGGTCTTTGACGAGGGTTGCAAGCAACGAGGGCATGTTGCTATGCGAGGGTTTCTTTGAAACGAGGGCAACTTCGATGCGAGGGTCTTCGACGAGGGCATAGGGATATGCGAGGGTTTCTTTGAAACGAGGGCATTTTGCAATGCGAGGGTCTTCGACGAGGGTTTAGCAACGCAGTTCCAATTACGAAGTAGGAATTATGTAATAGGAATTACGAAGTAGGAATTACGCAGTAGGAATAAAATCTTCGATTTTCCAATTACATCGTAGGAATAAAACCGAAGGTTGTTGCACAAAGAATTATTTAAAAAGGGTTTGATTCTTCACTTTGTTTCATATGTTTGGTTAAATATTTATTTAATCACCAGGTCTTGAAAACCAAAACAGTAAACCCTCTATTATGAAAAAAGCAATTTTAGGATTTTTATTTGTACTCTCTCGTTACAGAACGTCTTCTAGCGGGGCTTATTTTGTTTGGAATTTGAAGTAATTTCAGGAGTAAATCCGAAATGTTTTCTTTAGTCATTCAGATGAGGTTATAAAAATAGTTTAAACATTTTTACCAAAAATTAATACACATGAAAAATATTCTGACAGTTATTATCTTATGTCTTTTTTTAACACCATTTGCGAATGGTCAAATTAAAAAATATTGCTACGATACATCTTCGGGTTCTTATGTAATGTCTTTGTTCGATGATGGGACAGCCAAGGTTCTTTATCAATTGTACAACGTTAGCGGGGGATTGGTTAAGACTATGCAAGGAGAGTGGTCTATGCGAAATGAAGGAGTCTACGGACCGGCTTATGTAATTACCATTAGCTGGACAGGAACAAATGCGGGAATGCAAGATTTAAAGTACACTGCACAGTACGACGGAAATGGGTCATTGCAAGGAATTATCGATAGCCAAAGTCGGATTTGGAATTATTGCAGGTAAAAGTATCAGTTAGCCTGAATAGGTTTAAAAAATCTCGGTTCAAAAAAAAAGACTATATTTAAAAAATAGATTATTGACTTATTTAACAACAAGCACATGAAAAAGATTTTCGTTTTAACGGCAATGGTATTTGCATTTACTGTTGCAAAAGCTCAGAAAGTTTACAGCGTAAATAATGAAGCTTATGCCAATGTAAAAGTTTATGTTGTGAGCAATGAAGCGTACGCGGATTTATTGGTTTACAAGGTGAGCAATGAGGCCTATGCAGGAAAAAATGACGGGAAGTGGTACTTCGTTTCAAATGAGGCGTATGCTAAAAAGAAAATATTCTTCGTGAGTAATGAGGCTTACGCAAATTTGAAAATATACTTTGTGAGCAACGAGGCATATGCGGGTTGGAAGAATAGAAGCAAGATGCATTTGATGGAATAAGTAGGTTATTTGTAGAATTTAAAAAAGCTTAGCAGTGTCTAAGCTTTTTTTTTATCCGAAGTAATTCATTTGCAAGTTAAGCTTTTCAAAAGAAGAAAATGGTGCTGCCGTTTATACTTATTCAAGCAAAACGCTGACTATATTTTTTAATAGATAGCAAAAAGTTTTTAAATATTCATCTGCATGGAATGCCAATCATTATTCATCACTGTGATTGAATATTAGTAATATAAAAGTCAATGAAATTGTTGAAGGCTTGGATAAAAATCGCAATGTCTTTTTCATTCAATTCTGTCGGAATGCTAGTTTTAGAGTCTGAATGAGCAGCATAGTTTCCGTAAACTCGAATGGTATGAATATTCGATATAACCCATTCAGCAACATTCATTTGTTTGAGTAAGACTATTTTGTCGTGAATGGTATTTGGATTATCAGTGTTGTTTGGTAGCCATTTTGAAAGGATTAACTCAAGAATTTTCCTAGATTGAATACCCAATTCAAAAAAGCGGATTTCTTTGTTTTTCAATTCATTTATTAGCTCATCTATTGTTTGGTGTAAAAGACCCGAATCGCTTTTGAGTTTTGCCAGGTTATGCGAAAGCTCACTTAAGAAAGGGACTAATTGCAGATGAGTATATAAATTTTCGGTTTTATAGGAATTACGCTTGCAAAGTCGATTGACTTCAGCATCTATGAGTTTTGCCTTGGCTAAATCTCTCTCAATGAATATAATTGTTTTTAATTTAGGGTTGGTGTTCAAAGCATTTATTGACTTCTCCAACAGCACAGGCAATACATCTTGAATAGAACCTGCCTGCTGCCCTGTGCCTAACAAAGGCATAATCACAGTTTCAATTTTTAAACCTTTGTATGGGAGAAGCGCTATGATTCCAAAAAGATTGTCAAATGAGATGTTGCTTGTTCCAGTAAGTTGTATTTCACGTTTTATCCCTTCAAGACACATGATATAGCTGAAGTACTGATCTGTTTGGGGTTTATTTATCCAACAATTCAATGGGGTTTTAAAGTTGAAAAAGGGTTGATCTGCTAGTTCCTTCACAACGACATTGCAGTTGTTTTGTAATGCCTCAATAACAGTGTTTGGAACTGGATTGTATGCGTCGTTAAATGCTGAAATTACTAGCAAATCAACAGGCCAATTGAAGTCAGTTATATCGCCATTGTGTATTTCAATTTCCTTATTTCCGAAAGGGGTTGCAACTGATATGATATTTATCAAAGACATACTTTTTGGTGTTTGTTCAAATTTAAGACAGTCCGCTTGAATTTACGATTCATTCGAGACATAAACGAATCGAGTGATCTGTGATAATCATTTTACATCTCTGGTTTATTGCGGTGCAGTATATCTGCATAATAGATTTTTACCTTTGTACTTCATTAGAAAAAATTGTAATTTACACAACTATCTTTATGCAAATCACAGCCAAAATCATTCAATTGCTTCCATTGCAGACCGGAACAGGTAAGAATGGAGAATGGAAGAAACAAGACGTTATTGTTGAAACTGAAGGGCAATACCCAAAGAAAATTTGTCTTTCCGTTTGGGGAGATAAAATCAATGAAGAGATGCTTCAGGTGGGGCATAAGCTTCAATTCAGTATTGAAATCGAGAGTCAAGAATATAATGGTAAATGGTATACCAATGTTAAAGCATGGAAAATTGAAGGCGTGTCTGAAGTTTCAGTAATTCCAAAAAATGAGAATCCTGGATTAAAGTCAGATGACATTTCCAGCGAAGAATCACAAATGCCATTTTAATTTAGTCGATCATTAAAAGAAGAATTAGTACATGACAAACGACATTGCTATTATTGAGAGATGCTACGCAGATGGCATGGACGCATTCAGAAAGGGAAGTTATTCCGAAGCATTAGGTTTTTTCCGTGCTTGCATAGATCAGTACGAGACAGCCGACTTCTCGATTTATGATGAAGGTGTTTCAGATACTGCTGACAGGGCTAGAGACCGCTTCAATGAAATTGCGGGTTATTCCTATGACGAAGACGAACTGTCTTACGGAAAGTAATCCAGAATAAGAAAAAATGAAAATCCACATAACCAACTTCGGTCCTTTTAAGGAAAGGCAAACTTTTAGTTTTGCAAATATTACTCTGCACTATGGGCTCTCTGGTACTGGGAAATCTATTCTAAATCATGCTTTCAAACTTTTTACGGGGAATCCCACTTTGCTCAGTCAGTTCCATAATTTTGAAATGAGCGATATTATGGACTACAAGGCATTAGTCTTCGATGTAACAAAACCTTTTGTTTTAGAATTTGAATTACTCGTGAAAGGTCATGTGATTAACCGCATTTTTAGTTATGAGATTGATGATGCAGCAGAAGGAACCGCTGCAATGTCGAGTTACGAGATGCATTGGAATGACGAATTTGTTTTTGGATTTGACAATCAAAACGTTTGTTTTCAAAATAGACGTATGAATACGTTTCTAAAAGATATTATGCACCTGAAATCTGAGGATGAAAATTCAGATCCCAGTGATTCGATGTTTGCCAATGAACTGTTAGACGGAATCTATTCGTTTGACGAGATTACTCCAGAATTAATTGAAAACACATTTCCTGAAGAAACAAATTTTTATATTCGTATACCAAGGGTTAAACCGAAAAATCATGGCCTGGATAATGGTTACATTGATTATATGGAAACGTTTGAGTGCATATTTCAAAATGTGACTAAGCATCCGGATTTCTATCGTCAAATAGTAGATGCTTTAAGCAGCCTTTATCAATCGCCAAATACTTTCTGCATGTCCCACTACGCCCAGTTTGATTCATATATGAGTAAAGAGTTTTATTCTGGTACGGTAGTCCGAAAAACACTTGGTTACAATTACAGAAAAGCTTTGCGTGAAATGAATCTCGCGCATTTTCATATGACATGTTTGAATTTAGGTCTACCCATACTTATGGAAGATAAGCTTATAGATAAATATGGGAATAAGCATGGCTACACTTATTTCGCTCATCACAAAAATGGTATGAGGATTCATTACAGCATGCTAGGTGATGGAGATAAGCTGCTCTATGACATGGTTTATCATCTTTGTTTAATCAAAGAAGACCATTTGCCTCGCAGACAAAAGCGAGATCTGTACTTGTACTTTATAGATAACATAGATTTCTTTTCAACGGGTAGGGGCAATGCTAAGATTTTGGATGTTCTGTCCAAAGCCTTTCCACAAATAACATTTGTCTGCTCGACAAAAAGTCGTGAATTGGTGAATGAGGTACTTTCTCTATATGAAGAAAATAATTATCGGGCAGACGCTTTGAATATTTTAAGTTTCACGAAGAATGATGAAGACTTTTCAGCGAGTATAATGAATCATGAGGTTTCACAGACGTATATTGTGACTCCGAGCATATGACTTTACTATTACAAAAAAAAGCAATTTTTAAAAGTCCAATGATGATTGACTTTCAAGCGTATATTTCTTTGTTTTTCCAGTAAGCACTTTTACTTTGCCACTAGTTTTTAAGAAATTTGAAATTTCCTTAGAGCTCCACCCGTTTCCTACATACGATGCAATTTCTCTAGTTGTATAACTTCCTTTTCCAAGGAGGTCTAAAATATTAAATTCGAGATTTTCAGTTGTGTTATTGTAAGCTGAAATAGTTTCATTCGCAAATAGTTCCTTGTTTTTGTTGATTTCGTCAACGTTTGAATCGTTTGAATTGATTATGATTTTACCATCATTATTTAATGGAATTGCACCTAATTCAATTAATTTGTTATTTGCATTTTTTTCTGAAATGTCAGGCTGTCGAACGAATATTTTCCGTCCTTTTTTTAATCCACTTAGCGCTCCTTCCCAAGTTCCGCCTGAGCTCTCTGTCTCTGAAACTATTATTTCTTTTGCTAAACCGTATATATATGCATTGCGGGCCATAGCAAGGCCAACTTCCCATCCGGCTTTTGGGAAAAATGTACTTAGCACCAATACATTTCCATTGACAATAGGTTCATAGTACTTTCTAAAGCCTGATTGAAATGTTAAAATCCCTTGCGGTAAAACAATTATACTTTTTCCATTTGCTTCGAGTGCACTTTCAAGAGCTTGCTGGTCAACGCCTTTTGCAAATCCACTTACTATAACTTTCGATTCTCTCACGTTAATTTTAGCCATTAAATCAGTGAATAAAAGGGCTTTCTCACCTGCCTTTCTTGACCCAACAATGGCCACCGAAAATTCATTAAGCAATTCCTTACGTCCTTTAATGTATAAAATGGAAGGACTGTTGTATTTTAAATTTTCTTTCAAGATTTGAGGATAATCAGAACTGATTATCGGGATAATTTGAAATCCCTCATTTTGTAATTGTTCAGCTATGAAAGCTATACGAGGCATATCAGCTTTCGCGTTCTCTAAATCGTTTAATTCTTTTTCTGTGAAATCAAACCATTTTTTCCAATGCTCCTTTTTCGAAGCAAAGAAATCAGGCCAAGATATTTTTTTTTCTATAGCAATCGCTACAATCAAACAATTGGTTCTATTTACAGTCCATTTTGGAAGGTGAGAAATGGCAATCCAATATGTTATGTCAATGTAGGCATTCATTTTCATTATAATTAAAAGTCTCCTCCCACTGTCTTTGCTATTACCAATGGTGCTATGCACTTCGCACCAATTGTTGTTAAATATTTGCCAATTTCCTTAAGGGTATATCCGCTGTCAAAGATATCATCAATCAATAGAATATTCTTTCCTTTTATTTCAATTGGAGCACTATAAGCAAACTTATCTTTTACATTCTCTTTTTTACTTATCCCGCTTTGAAAGATTTTCTGAGGCAGCGTATTGGCTGTTTTTATAAGATTATGAGAAAGTTCTATATCTAGGATTTGAGAGCACCTTTCCGCGAAGTTTTTGACTAAATCTCCCGATTCTGTGGGTGGTACGTATAGAATTAAGTCGAATTTAATATTTCTAAACTGTTGTCGAAATGCCTTTATTGTCAGACGAACTAACCATTCGGGAAAGTCACCACCTTTTTTGTATTTGGAATTATGAATGGCGGCTCCAACATTGGAAACACCGTAATACGATGCCGCTGTGCCGTTAATGATATTACTTTTTTGAGTTTCTACTTCTAAAAAAGGGAAGTAGGTTTCTCTAAAAACTTGAAGGTGCTGTTTCAATGTATCAGTTGGCTCGGAATTCATTTGCTGGAGAGTATCATTATCACAAACGTTACAAGTTTCCTGATTTTCATCTCCTAAATAGTTGCACAGGTATTGCATTCTGCATGTCGATATTTCTGTAAATTCAACCATTTTTTCTAATTCGAGTTTTTGATCATTTCTGAGGGATTCAAAACGAGAAAGATCTAATGCAGGAGCGTTGGGGTTGAAGAAGTATTTTTTACTTTGACCTTCCATTTGCTCGTTAATAATGTTTTGTTGAATTAAATCGGCTAGGATTACTTGTACGTGTGTCTGCTTTAAATTTGTAATCCTAATTATTTCATGCAAGCCAAGTAATGCTCTTCTTGACTCACTTATTACTTTCATATACTTGTCAAGTGAAGGTTTGCTTCCCTCTATAAAAGACAAAGGCAGTTCTTTGTCCTTATCGGGATTGTAAAGAAGAATAGCGAATGATTCTTGACCATCTCTGCCAGCCCGACCAATTTCTTGATAATAATGAATGGGAGATTGCGGGACTTGTGTGTGTATAATAAATCGGATGTCGGGCTTGTCGATCCCCATACCCAAAGCATTGGTGGAAACCACGCAGTCATATTCATTGTTAATAAAGTCGGATTCAATACGAATTCGACTTTCAGCGTCCAATTTGCCACTGTATGCTGCTGATTTGAACTTGAGGAATTGCAGCCAATTGGAGAAAATTTCGGTGTTGTTTTGTGTGCCAGTGTATATAATTCCAGTTTTCTTCAGTTTATTCAAATTATTTGCAAGCCAAAATAACTTATCTTCTTCGCTCTTAACATGAACAACAAAAAGTCGAATGTTAGGACGCATCAATTGTCCTCGGATGAGAGTTAAGTTTGTTCCTATTTGATTGATAATGTCTTTTTGAATACTTTTAGTAGCGGTCGCAGTAGTTGCAAGCACAGGGAATTTATGGGGCAACAACAAAACGAGATTTACGATACGAGTATAGGATGTTCGAAAAGCCTGGCCCCAAACGGTTATTAAATGAGCTTCATCGATAACGACCATTGCAATTTTCATTTCTCTGGATGCTCCTATCCATTGAGCGTTTTCCATACGCTCAGGGGATATATAAACGATGTCTACTTGGTTGTTTTGAGCTTTAAAAATGATCTCGGAATTTTCTTCTTGGGTTTGATGTGAATTAATTGCTGCGGCTCGAATACCTTTATTTTTCAAACTTCTTACTTGATCGCGCATTAACGCTATAAGCGGAGTAAATACAATTGTAACTCCATTCAATTGTGTCGCTGGAAATTGATAACACAAGGATTTTCCGAAGCCCGTTTTTGCAATAAAGAGTACCCGTTCGCCTTTGAGTAATTTTTCAATTACCTGCCATTGCAAATCATGGAATTGCTTGAATCCAAATAATTTTTGAAGTTGTATTTCTGCTTGTTCCCGATTCATTTTATCTTATCTATCATGTGAAATTTTCATTTCTTTTCCTTTAATCGTTTCTTTAATTCTTTTGGTTCAATAACCTCCAAGTCTTTACCATAACTCAAAAGCATAGCTTCTAATTCGTTGTTTACCTTTACAAATAAAGAAACATCAGCTGTTTGACTGTCAATCCAAGATACAGGTTTCTGAGAGGGGTGGAGGGGTTTGGTTTCAACATAATTTCCTCTGCCATTTAGGAAGCGAAGTTTTATTTCAACTGGAGATTCATTTTCGAAATTGGTCACGCCGATGATATCAGCAAAGTATTCTTCCTCCCAGTCTAATTCTACTTCGAAATACTTTACACGCTTGGCTACTATGAAACTGACAATACGATCTAAGGCGAATACGCGGATAGCATCTTTGTTGTTTTCATATACTGCGATTAAAAACCAGCGCTGATTGAATTCTTTCAAATATTGCGGATGAACGATTTCTTTGGAGGCTTCATTACTTCCGAATTTTTTGTACTCCAAATGCAATGCTTCATTGCTTTTAATATGTTGGTATAATGGAATGAGATGCACGCGTCCTTTCAAATATGGATTAATTCCTAAACCAATTATTTTTCTCTCAATTCTAGTATTGTCGGCAGTAAGTTTTAAAGTGTCGAGCATATCAATCAGATGGTTCATCTCTGGATTCGAAGAATAACCTTCGAGCAAACCAATGACCGACTGAATTGCGTTTATCTGCATGTCGGTTAGTGAAGAATTGAATATAGAGTAGGAGGTGTCTTCGTATCTATAAACACGTTTCTTCCCGAATTTTTCTTCAACCAATTCAATGCACCAGCCTTCATCGCTCTGCATATATGCTATGTCATACCGCAATTGACGAAGTTTGATAATCTCAGCCTTACCCTCAGTTATTTCAATTCGGCGATTTACTTCATCGAGAAGTTCATCAATTGTATAACTGCGCATGCTGTTGCGAAAGCATTCGTCAAGAATGCGGTAGCGAAGCATTGGGTTTTTAGTTACGGGCATTTCTTATGTGTTGTTTTGGCAATTTAATTATAAAATAACAATATTAAGTTTCTGGACTGTTGTTTTTTGTCAACTCATCAATTAGTGCTTTACACTGTTCAGGGTTGAACATGCCAATATGTGCTAATTCATCTGGAAGGTTTATAAAATCTTGCAGCCAGATGTAACATCTTCGACGGGCCATTCTTTCATTTGGCATTCCTTTCCATTGTGCGTCAAAAAGCTTGTGACAGATCTTTCGCAATTCTCTTAATTCTTTATTCGCAAGACTACCCGATGACACGCGCACGCCGTATTCCAATTTGGAAGAGCTATACGCATCACAATTCCCGGAGCATTTATACATTTTTAAATGGCCATATCCACGCCCTGGTCCATAAATTTCATCGCCTGTCACTTCTGAAGTTGGTTTGTCACAATATGGACAGAGCTCTCCTCGGTTATATGGTCCTATATCTATTTTTTCTTTCATTTTTTTTAGGTTAATCCTTTTTTTAATCATTCCAGATATGCCAAACTTCTGATTGGCCATCGGCCTTAAGTCTTTTGACAAATCTATTAAAACTCCGAATTGGAGCTCTATCGGATATTATACCAGGGCCATAGCTGCCAATACCTGTGAAGTAGGTAATTTCATTTTTCGTTTTAATCCAAATAGATCGTTGATAGAAGGTTGAGTTTTTGCGAAAACACTTTCCTTTCTTGAAGAATCCGTGTCTGAATAGAATTAGGAATAATATTGCGTTTTTTATTTGAGCTTTCATCAGTTGTGCTTTGTTTTTCTTTTCGAGTTCTATTATTGTAAATCTCTAACGAACCATTTTCTTTAGATAATTCAACTCGCTTTCGCTTAACTCATAATGATCTGCTAGATTTTTAAATTCTTCATCTGTTGTATTTTCATTGAAACTCTCTATGAAAGTCATGAGATATGCTGAGTGCACGTTGCTATTCAATTCTCTGAGGCAGTCCATATAGCCAGTCTTATAAGATTCGAAGGTATCCATGGTTACTTGTGTCTTAGGGAAGGATTGAAGTTTCAAGTCAATTCTAAATTCTTCCTTCATTCTTAGATAGCCAAAATATCCGCATATGCTCGATAAGATAATTGCGCATGTGAATCCGATTAGAAAGGGTTTGAGGTTTTGTTTCATGTATTACTTGATGATAGTATTGTTTTTTGGAGTTTGATTTTATTTATTCTAACTCGAACGATTCTGTAGCGTATCCTTTTCCTTTCCAATCCGGATCGAAGCCAACGATTAGATTCAAGACTTTTACATTGGTATATCCATTTGCACGAAGCAGATCGAAAGCCTTTTCAACTCTCTCGCAATACTCCAAAGAGCAACATCCGCAATAGACTACGATCTCTTTATTTTTAGGAGTGTTGCCCAATGCCAGTTTTAAATCGGCGTATGAGTGATCTAGCATGTCGCCAATATGAATGCTGCCTTTTATGGGAGTGTGTCTGTATGCCGATACATTCAGAATTACTGGAATGTTTTTCTTTGAGAGTATGATATTGTTCAGCACCAATGGCTCTATGCGGTATTTGGAATTGGTCAGGTATAATGGTTTTCCATTGGACGGATTTGGGGTAATTTCCAAACTAGGGATAGATCTATTTGATGAATAGGCGAAAGTGTTTGCGTTAGAAAGAATAATTGCAATGGCAATCGTGCCAATAATAGAGAGTTGTTTGATTGTTGTTTTCATTTGTTTCTTAGATGTTTGATTTTAATTGTTTAGCGAAGGTCTTGTTCATGTTTGCAGATTTGCTGCACAGAATAATTAACGGATCATAAGCATGTTCAGCGCGATACATCTTTTTGCTACTTCTATGAATTCGTGCTCGTCTGCTTTTACTTGAAAGAGGAGTTTGTCATTTGAAAATTGATGTGGATTGTATTTGTTATGTTTGAGGTCGTGCTCGTAGGCTATTTTAAGTTCGTCCCCCTCGTACTTTAGAATGGTAGGAAGTCTATCGAAGCAAATTGAGATTTGTGGAATGCCATTTTCATCTTCGTCAATTCTGGCGTATTCCCAATAACTCACGTTTTTAATCCATTGTGGATATTCAGAAAAGGCGAAGGTTATGTAATTATAGGAGTCTCCAAAAGGATTCCGAGATCCGAACTCTGGCATGAGCTCCTCGTTTTTCTGAGTGTGGTACAATCTGTCAATTTGCCCATAAGAGAAGTTTGGTAGTTTTATCTCTCCTTTTTCCACAACCTTTTTTTTGTATGTGCTATTCCCAATGAGTAAATCTTTGAAGCAGGGGTGTTCGGTGCTTAAATCTTTTACAGTTTGAAGTGGTAGATAAAAATCACCGATGTTTTCGAGCAGCCATATAACATAATTAGGATCTTGCTCTAAAATTTGATTTATCGAAAGACCTTTGTGTTTGCCAAAGGTGATTAATGTTTCGAAGGTAATTGTTTGCATCTTTATGTGTGTTTTAGGCTGCGAATTGAAATGTGTTGTTATTGGTTGAAGTTGCGTTATTCATCTTGCGGTATTTGCTAAGACGTTTGCTTTTTTTCTGGACGTGTTTTACCGCGTTTTCATTTCTATATGCGGTGATTATGGTGTCATCATTTGAGACAAGAATCATTATATCTTGAATTTCAACTTGAAGATTCGGCGCATAGAAGAGCTTTATAAGCTTTTTGGGTATGAACATGAATTTCATTCCTTGCTTGTATATTATTTCACCATGTCTCAGAATTTGTTCAAGGGCCCACGGGGTAATGGCTCTTTGTTGAAGGCGGCATTTTGCGTGTTGAGATGTTGTCATGTCGAGGTGGTTTTTAATTTCTTCGCAAAGGTTTGTACTTTTAGTGCAGAGGTTTTGCATAGATGAGTGGTTTTAGAAAATTATTGAGGATGAGTATTATCGAGTTCTAAATTCTATGCCAAATTTCTTTTGATAGACTTGGGTGCGCAAGAAAATACAAGCTTGTTAAAGCTTTACATCGCCTGCTTATAACCGTAACTTTGTGTCCGAATATAAAACCGCAATAACATGATAATTTTCTTTTCCTTGCTAGTTATTGTAATTGTGCTTTTTGTTTTTTTTAGTAGCCCAGGAGTTAGCAGTGCTTCGGATAGTTACTTCAGGGAAGACTGGAATTATAACGATTTGAAAAAGGTGTTTTTTTATCCTGGCCTACAAGATTTTAATGGGGCTTATACAAGCAAAATTGATAAAGTTTTTGGGGTTTTGATTGAATCAGAAAATCAGATTGGTGAGAAAATCTTATTTGCGACTTACATCAATGGGTTTGCAGGATTTTACAGAAATAGAGGTGGAGGTTGTCTTGGAGGTAAGTATTATCATGAGGGAGACCCAGATGTTCAGGATGATATGCAAAGAGTTATCGGTAGAAATGAAAATGCAACGGAATTTCTAGCAACGGAAATAAAAGATAAAGCGACGGCATTTACAATTTTAGCGAATGATTATTTGAGTCAAGCTAAGTTGGATAATACTTGGTATGCCGGTAATCGTGTAGTAACTTTTTGGTTGTTGACTGAAGAAGGACCATATCAATGGAGAGTTCCGCAAGTTATGTTGTATTATTCCCCATTCAAAGATTTGGCCTGTGCTGCAAATGATATTATTTCAGATTTAAGGAATTCGGAAAAGTGTTTGAGAGATGATCCTATGCCGCCATACGAAGAATTGAAGTTGTAAATGATTTTGATTGAAATTATTTGATTTTAGTCTTGCTATTCAAGGGAAACCAAAGCATCAAAATTGTAACTTTTCAATTAACGCATATCACGAAAAATATCGATAGTATTTTTCAAAATAATTTTGGTGGAAAATGTAAACTACAGTAAAATTAATAGATACAGCGTGTTTCCCGCTGTAAACAGCTGTAAACAGCTGTAAACAGCGAATTACGGCGGTAGGAAGGGAGTTTACTGCGGTAGATGAAAGTACACCATTCGGTTAGTTGAACATCTCCAATCTTTTATCCAAAAAGAACGCAAACCAATCGTGGTAATTTCGATATGTATGCCATTTTGTGCTGCTTCGAAGAATCCAGTTTTGTATTTGATCCACTTCTTCTGCGGCGGTAATTCGTGACGGAAGAAATTTGCTAAAGGTTGGTCGAGTGAATATTTTTGAAACTTGAAGACTTTTGAATTCGGTGCTTTCATCGTTTTCGAAAAAGCATTCTTCCACAATGAATTTTTGATTCGGATTGCCGCCATGAATGTCTATGTATGCTTGCTCCAAAATAAGATCTAGTTCGGCGTAGATGTCATCTTCGAAAACAACCAAACGATATCCCCATGCTCTGCCGACATGTGTTTTGAACTCATCGTCGAGAATCAATTTCACCGAAGCCTGAAGAGGAATGGAACTGAGTTTTCCTTCCTTTTCATTAAGGGGTAAGTAGCATTTAGCCGCGACAATTTTGTCGGGCATAGGTTCGGCATGAAAGCCCATTTTTTCGAATCGAACGCGACGCGTCCAAGAGAGTGTTGAAGTGTTTTTAGACATCAATTGAAATGTGTTAGTTAACACATCCGTTCCAACATAATATTCTTCGAGGGTTAACATTTGTTTTGACTGTTAGTCCTCATCGTTTTACCACCGTGGCTTGTTCTGCTCGGTTGGTGACATTCCTGTCGTCTGGATGATGGTGCAAATGTAAATTCGTTTTTTTTCTATTTCCAAATGTTTTTCAATCGGAGAATCTGATTGGAACATAGATTTAATCGATTTGACCAAAGTAGAAGAAGTGAAGAGCTTTGATGAAAATTTAAAATTATGGTCAAGAAAATCGATGCTGCGGAGTTTCATGAATTATTGAAACGAGATGAACAAGTTGTTGTGAAGTTTGGGGCTGGTTGGTGCAATGCATGCACAGCCCAAACTGTCCAACTCAATGAATTGGAGGAAGAGGTTTTTGAAATAGATACTGATAAAGAATTTGAATTATCCGTATCCTTGGGAGTAAAAGCTCTTCCGAAAATAAAAGTTTTCAAATCAGGCCAATTGGTTCGAGAGTATTCCGGTGTATTCAACACAACGGCAGATGCAAAATATTTCGTGAAGAACACTACTTCAGATAATGTTTAATTCTGCGTGATTCGCGGTAATTTCGGATTGAATTAGTTTTCAACAATTAAATTTCCAATCGTTCAACCAAATAATTTAGCCAATTTACGGGCCAATATTGTTTGAAATATATGGGATTTAATTAAATGAAACAACCACACGACAACTGGGGAGAATATTACGATTATGTCTACGAACAGACATTTGGAGGTTACTATAATGCTTTAACCGCAGATACGCTACAAGTAATAAAGCAGATTTTACCTGATGGTTCAATCATTGACTTTGGCGCTGGGACAGGACGACTGGCAATTCCTTTGGCAGAACAAGGCTATAAAGTTGTTGCGGTGGAGAAGAGCGCCGGAATGGTGAATGAGTTCAAAAGAAAGTTGAGCAGGGGTAAAGCGGAAATCGAGATTCACAATTGTTCAATTTCAGAATATGACGGATCGAATGCTGATTTAGCAATAGCACTTTTTACGGTATTGAGTTATTCCTTTTCAGAAGAGGATTTGACTAAAAACCTTCAAGCTATTTGCAAAAGCGTTAGGACCGGCGGATATTTCTTTTTCGATTTGCCGAGTACTCTTTTCTTTCAAGTCGGAAGAATAATTCAAAAGGAATCAGCAAACTTGAATCGAATCGTGGATATTGGAGCGACAGAACAATTAGACATATATACTTATCACGAACGTTGCAGTGGCGTCTTTGACGGCAAAGAATTTAGCTACGAAGACGAATTTAAAATCAGATATTGGGAATTATCTGCTGTTGAACAAATTCTCAATGAGAATGGATTCATAGATACCAAGCAGACCTTTCCGCAATTTAACTCAACAGGATCAACTTACAAGCTCTTTAAGAAATTATGAAAACATTCCAACTTCAAATCTTTAAAGGACATCCGATAATCCAGGATGGAGAGAATATTATTTTAATAGACACAGGCGCGCCATCTACAATACACGTTTCTGAACACTTGAATTTTTTGTCAGAGGATTTTAGTTGTACCAGTAATTATATGGGATTAACAGCTTCCAAGCTTTCCGAACATCTTGGAATGCAAGTAACCACGTTGCTAGGCACCGATGTGCTTTCGAAATATAAGATACTATTGGATTATCGGAATTTGCAGGTTTCATTCAGTAAGGACGAGATTCCTTTTGAAGGGACAGAGATAGGGATTTCAAACTTCATGGGAATACCGATTATCGAGTTGGAAGTTAATAACCAAGTTCTAAAATTCTTTTTAGATACTGGTGCTAAGCTTTCTTATTTGTCCGAAGACTTTACCTCTGGCTATTCAAGTGTCGGAATCGAAGAAGATTTCTATCCGGGTGTGGGGCAATTTGAAACTGAGTGTTATGAAATCCCAACAAGCATAGGCACCAATGATTTCGTAGTTCGTTGCGGAAATTTACCCTTTATGCTTCAAATGACTTTGATGTTGGGAGGGACAGATGGGATTATTGGATTTGACTTTTTTAATAGTTTCAAAGTTGTTATTGATTTAGAAAATGAAAAACTCAAATTCCTAAGATAGAATTAGAAGTTTGGTATTTTGTTTTGTCGTAGTTCGTGAATTATAACCAATAATTTAGAGTTCAACACTGAAAATTCGAATTATTCTCGACCAGTTGGTTCCTGTCCATTCTCCTTTTCTTTCAGATACTGATGAAATTAATTTGTAATCTTGAAGGGATATAAAAGATTCAACGAAGTCATCAATTCGCTGTGTTTTTTGATCTGAGATGTACGGGCTTACAATTACAAAAAGATTAGTGCCTTCAAAGTTGTTTTTGATCAATTCAACTAATTGTCTCAAGTTGTAAAAATCGATGTCCAAAATGTTTGAAAACAATTGTATCTTAAAACAGTCTGTTTTTATTTGTAAATCAGTTGGCAGGATGGCATCAAGTGTTTTGTTAATGGTGTTTACTTCATGGTTATCAATGAATTTGTTTAAATGAAGTGCAGCCCTTTTTAGCGCAATTTCGGATGGTTCAATTAATGTTGTTTGCTCTATTGAATTTGAATTATTGAGATTTACGAATTTCTCTAAAAAGCAAATTGATGCGATTCCTTGTCCGCAGCCCCAATCGATTAGTTCATATTTACGATTTTCATCAAAAGTTGGTATGTGATTAAATGCAGCTGTAAGCTTCGCTTGATGCATGTTTCCATAGCTACTCAAATAGGCTAAGAGTTGGTTTTCCTCACTCAAAATACTTACTCCCCTTTGCAAGGAATTAAATATTCGCTGATCCGAAACTGTTGAATAGAGGGCTGTACACAAGTTTTTTATCTCAGAAAAATTAGGGTTTATTTTTATGAGGGCCTCTGCATAATTTGTGTTTGATTCAATTAAATTCGCATCTTCATTAAATTCAATATTTATTGAACGCCTGTCTAAAATAGAGTCAATTTGGTTATGCACATAGATGTATAGTTCATCAATGTTTTCAATGCTTAATTCAAGAATGTCTTTCAAATATTCAGGAAATAGACACTCGTTTTCTTTTTGAGACAATTTTAGAACAAGCTCTTCGCGAAATTTGAAGACACCAGCTTTGTTGTCTCTGCCAAAGTTGTTAAAGACCTCGGAATAATAATGAACTATGGTGCATATGACTTTTTCGCTTGAATCTTCTTCGGTGAGATAACTGCTTCTCAGTTCCTCAAGAATACTGTCAATTCGAATGATATAGTCATTCAGCTTTCTAATGCCGATAAGAAATTTGGAAGCGGCATTTAAACGAAGTCCAACATCAACGTTCTTGGATTTTGTTAGTGTAAATAATTGCTGGAATTCAGTTTGAAGACCAAATCTTTCTGCGAAATCAAGTAAACAAAAAAGAAATGAAGAGTTTTTGTTACTCCTGTAATTTAAGCTTTGAATTACTTTGAATTTTTGAAGTATAAAATTGGATAGCTCTTCTTGGTTTTGAGAGACATTAGAATAACTCTGGCTAATAAAGTAATCGTTTAGCTCAATTGAATTAGTGCTTATAAAGCGTTCAAGCCTTTCAACATTCTGAGCAGATTCTTTTAAGGTTTGTAATGAGTTCATTACTTAAATTCCATTAGAATTATCTGTTTAATTAGATCTTCTTTTTTACTGCTAATCGGACGTATTTGCTTGCTTTTTAATATGTCTTTTAAATCTTTTAGACTCAATAAGTATAATTCTTCAGCTCTCGCGTTTTTGTCGTGATTATCACTTGAGTTTTCACTACTATTTATCTCTTCGATATTACTTTCAGTGGGAATATTAATTACTCCTGAATTTTCTCCATCTAAACTAGAATTCAACTCAGAGGGACCGTCGATTTTTTCAGATTTTTCCTTTTCAATAAATCCGATTGTGGTGGTAGTTTTTTCAATTGAATTATTTTGAATGTGTGCATCTGTATTTTCATTTTCAGTAGATTTTTCTTCTGAAGAATTTGTTTTATGTTTAGAGCCTTCAGTTTTTGGCGGAATTTTTTCTTTGCCAGTCTTTTTAGGATTTTCTTGCCCTAATGTACTCTCTTGTGAATAATTGTTAATTTCCAGAGAATTCTCATTCACAGCCTTTGAAGTGCTATCTTCATTCTTGGAATAGTCTGGAGGTGAATTCGCGGATATCGCGTCATTTGAATAAGAAATCGACTTTATGTTTTCCAACTCTTCTGCCAGTTCAGTTTTGGCTTTTTTGAGATTTATGATTTCAGCTTCTAAAGATTCAATTTCCTTGTCTTTTGATACTTGATTAGACTTTAACTCAAAAATATATTTCTCGTTATGAATTACCTCGTCTTGCAAATCCTTTGAAAGTATGGTACTAGAAGTATTAAATGCTTGATCAAAATGTTCATGTAAATAATTAAAAAACATTTCTTTATCAATATTTAAGAAGCTCGGCAAAATTGAAGAAAGCGTTTCAGTAATTTTCTCAAACAGAATACTTCTTGCCTCCAAAAAGGAAGGAGAATAATCTTCCGAATACGCCACTTTTTTTTTACACGTTATATATTTATCAAGTATTTGATAAGTATTGGGTTTTAAACTTTCTGTTTTTTTAGATGTTATTTTGTCTTGGAATGAATCTATATATTCAAATTTTACTGACTTTGTTTTTTTATTAAAAACAAACTGGAATATGCTTTCAATAATGTAGTAATCGAATAAACTGTCTAAATGGAATTTAACATCGATTTCGAAGTTAGAAGTTTTGTATTTATTTCTAAATGCTCTATACCCTTTGTTTAGTCCGAAAATAAAGGAAATTGCTTCTTTTCTTTTTTCAGAGATATTGCCATTCATTAATTCTGAAATGAAAGAGTCTAGTTGCTTTCGCTTGCCATTTCCAAAGTTTTCAAGAAAAGAAAGGATATATGTTGTTTTATCTTGTGGGATTTTTTCGGATTGAATTACACCATTTTTAGTTTCAAGCTTTACACCATCCTTTCTCGCAAATTCTTGAATTATCTCAAGGTTAGTTTCAGAAAATATTATTTTTCTTGTGTTTTTAAAATTCCCATTTTCTTCAAATAAAAATTGATAGGGATTCTCAATTTTCACTCCTTGTTGTGTCATCAAATCGTTGAAGTGACTATTTACATTGCCGAGGGAAGTGACGAAATGAGTGGAATAATTTTCATTTGATTCACGTGCAATATTCATCATTGAGAAGCCACCTAACAATTGGTCGAATTTCTGAATGAGCGAAGTGTAATCGTCAGTTAACTCAGCAGACTCGATTTGAGGAAGTTTAGAAACGGATATATCGTTCTCATTTAATACTTGAACAATACTTTCTGGTAAAAAAGCAGCGCCCCCTTGCACGCTGAATAGCGATAGAGCCTTTTGCTCTTCGGTTTTAAAGAAAACTGTTTTTATCCGAGATATTGGAAGAGGCTTTCGATATAGAAAGAAGTTTTCACTGATTTGTTCGACATTTTCATCCTTAATGTTGATAACAACTTCCAGAGCACAATTGCTTTGATCTGTGTATTTGGAACTGCACAAAAGCAATGCGGATTTGAAATAATCCTGTATATCTGGCACGTGATTATGGATATAACATACTGGTAATATTATACCTCCGATTAAGTAATGAGATAAGTTATTAGAATTAAGTGGTATATAGAAGTTCTGTGACATGGTTATTCAATAATTACGGTGTTAATATCGCCAATATTTGGGAAAGAATTGCGACAAATAAGAAAAAGATTGGTTTTTGCTCTTGTAAATGCTACATAATAGTCATTTTCATTGATAATATCTGGTCTGTTTTCGAGATTCCATCTATAGCTGTCAAAATCAGGTATAATTACAGTGTCGAACTCAGTACCTTTTGATGATTTAAAAGTTGTAATATGAACACCTCCTAAACCCTCAAACTCAGCTTCACTTTGATATTTGGTTATTTCAATCTTTTCGTCTAATGCCTCATTTATTTGGCTGAAGTATGTTTCTACTTGCTTTGCGAAAGGAACCAGGATTGCGACATTCTCTGTATCTAAATTGAACTCAGTAATGATTTCAATTATTTGTGAAACTTGATTTTCCGGACCCCACCCTTGGTTAACTTTCATAATTGGTTTTAGTCCTGTAGATCTGGCTAGGTTTATTGTGTTTTGAGGAATAGCAAAATCGGGAAATGCAGACCTCGTAAAGAGCAATATTTCTTTCGAATTTCTGAAGTTTCTATTTAAAGTGATGTTCTCATTTTGGTTAAAACGGTTGTCTTCGTTTAGCCAATTGATGAGCACATTCAGTTCAGATTCTTTCAAATACATACTCTGTCTTTCGTCTGCCCCATATGATATGGCTTTTGCATAATTAAAAAACATTTCAAACTTAGCTTTAGTGATGTCTTGCCCTTCGTCGATAATTATTTCGTCATATTTTTTTGCTTCATGTGTAAGCCACCAATTCACACGATTGATATTTTCGGCGGCTTCTTGATTGATAGCCGATGCAGATGCTCTTAAATAATGTTCTAATGTTTTTGTGTATGTAATGAGTAAACTTTTTTTAGAACTTAGGGCATAGTTTCGAATGTGGCGCCATAGACAAACTACACTTTTACCTGTGCCAGGACCACCGGACAGGGCTAAAGATTCGGGAATGTCAACTGCTCTTTGCTGGTCAACTGTTAATTCTGTAACAACGGGTAAATTGAAATAATATGGCATGTTAAAGTAGATTTGTTTTAGAATTTATAGCTTATTAAGTTTCTCAATAGGTGTATACGTTCAGAATTGAGCCAAGAGATCTAATGTTTGTTTACGTTAATTTGTTCTGTTGTAATTGACCGAAATAGTAATAATAACAAATTTAGTAAATTAGGCCGTATTCAAATACATTATTACAAATTCATAATTCAATTAGTATTTTTCATATTGCTAGGCCTATTTATTTGATAAAAGTTCTCTTTTATGATTTTGTATACAAGAAGTTATTTAAATTTAATTTCCTATTGAGAAAAGCGTGAGGTTTTAGATTTTACTTATTTGTCATTTCTTTATTGTGAAAAAAGATAAGTATGTAAATAGATTGAGATGTTTTAGGTTTAAATTTGGAAGAATTATTTGCGTGAAAATTTCATTAGTGTGTAACAAAAGTGACGAATTGAATATTTACGATTATGGCAATTACAATTAAGGTAAAAGGAAATAAGGATACTAATGAGTATCAGGACGCGCTTGATTTTAAGAGCTTATTAGAGAAAAGCATTGACACAAAAAATTTAAAGGGTGAAATTCTTATAGTTTCAAATGCCACACTGTTTGGGCAAGAGACGAAAGATGTGGATTTGGTAGTTTTGGGAAGTATTGAGAATTACTATTGCAAAATAAAAACCAAATCAAAAGCTTCGAATAAAGAGCTGCTAGACCTTGAATTAAGAAAGGTTTATGTGGATAATTTTTGTTTTGTAATTGAAACGAAAAGGCAACGTGCTGAAGATGTGGTGCTCGATGGAACTAATTTATTAGTTAAGTACAACAAGAAATATTCAGATGTAACAACTCAAAGTGAAAACCAGAAGTATGCTTTGAAAAGTTATCTTGGTGATAGAATTGATATGGTTCCGTACATATGTAATTTTATTTGGTTTAAAAACATGAATTATGATTCAATAAAGGCGCTTTTAGATAATAAGGAGGCTTTAATAATGAACCATAATTATTTACCAACTACTTTTACATTTCCATTTATAGTGCAATTGGCGTGCGTGCAGCATTTTCCTTATACTCGTGCTAATAAGAATGGTCAGTTGGATGATTTTTGTTCTTTTAATTGTGTTAGTTCAAAAGATATTTTCGACCCTAAAAGTATTGAAAGTGTTTTTGATGTGTTTGAAAAAGTTAAGGCAGGGGCAGGTCAACTTACTAGAACAAGGGTTGCTCAAATTACAAATAAGCTTTTGGGAGATCAGCAATATGCAAAAGCAATAGGAGATAAACTTATTCTGATATCAGGACGCGCGGGGACTGGGAAAACTATTAAGCTATTGAAAATTGCAACGGATCTAGCGTTAAATAGCGGCTCTAGGTCTTTAATTCTTACTTATAATCATGCGCTTGTCTCTGATATTAAAAGAACTTTAGCTTTAGCTGAAATACCCGATGGTGTCGATGATTACACTGTTGGCGTTAGCACTTTACATAAATTTATTTATGAATTAGTTCTGGGTTTTGGCCTTGTTAAGGATCCGTTAAAACAGGATGCTAATAATAAACATGTCCCTGATTTTATTTTGCACTATGATAAGTATCTTCAGGAGTTGATTGATTGTATTGAGGGCGGTTTAATTGAACAAAGGGAAATTCAAGAATTGATGAAATCGCGACATGAAAAGGTTGCCTGGGATTTTATATTAATTGATGAAGCTCAAGACTGGGGAGAACTAGAGAAAAAAATAATATTTACAATTTTCGGCAGCAAAAAAGTGATCATAGCGGATGGAATTGATCAATTGATTAGAAGTCAAAAAAAATGTAATTGGCTAAGAGGTCTAAAACCAGATGTTGATTTTAAAAAAACGAATGAGAAGAAAGGGCTTAGGCAAGAGGTAAATCTAGTCTTGTTTGTTAATGAGTTCGCAAAACAAGCAGGAATCTCGTGGGAGATAGAACCGAAAAGTGAATTGTTAGGTGGGAAAATTGTTATTTCTACAATTGGTTACAATAGAGAATTGCATCAAGAGCAACTTAATCATTGCAAGAAATGCCAAAACACGGAATATGAAATGATGTTTTTAGTGCCACCTAGTTTAGTGAAAGTAACGCGTCAAACAAATCAATGGGGAAAGGTTATAGAGAGCCGAAAGTTTAAACTAGCTGAAGAGTTTGAAAATATGGGAATCTCTCTTTGGGATTTAACAAATACAGATTTACGTACACAGTATGTTGTAGACTTGAATCAGCATAGGTTGCTTCAATATGAATCATGTCGAGGACTTGAAGGTTGGACGGTCATTTGCCTAGAGCTCGATGAGTTTATTCGAAAAAAAATGGAGAAGTTTGTTGATGAAAATAATACAGAATTAGCTTTAGAATCTTTTGAAGAAAGACGCAGAAAATTTGTTTACTTATGGGCTTTAATTCCTTTAACTAGGGCCATAGACACTTTGGTTATTACGATAAAAGACAAAAACAGTGATATCTATTCATATCTTAGGAAAACTTACGAAAAATTCCCGGATTTCGTTGAATGGATTGAATGATTGCTAAAGTGTTGAGTTTGATTATTGCTTTGCTATGTTCCTTAGCTTGGGAAATGTATTTGATTCACTTCAGTGGTTATACTTTTCAACAATCTTGATTCTTTTCACATTTCTTAAATATCTTTCGGTCTGGGCTGTTTTATGTTAAATGCAACTGTTCCTGCTTTGTTTTCATTCGTTCAATAGAAATTAGAAAGTATTTGGAAATTGCAACGAGGTTGACGCGGCAGAAGAATTGGTTTTGGCTGATTGGCAGAGCAGTAAAATGAAGATAAAGAGTTTGATTGGATAAAGACAACATATTTTATAGACGATGGAACAGTTTAATTTATTTGAAGATAATGAACCCAAGTATGGAGAGCCTGTAGTTATTCCTAATGGAGAATATTTGTACTTCCCTCATTTTTTCGATAAAGCTGGAGCTGATGAGTATTTACAGCGTTTCATAGACAATATTGATTGGAAGCAAGAAAGTATGAATATGTATGGCAAGCAAGTTTTATTTCCAAGATTAACGGCATGGTATGGAGATAATGATAAACCTTATTCATTTTCTGGCATAACGCTAAGTCCACATCCCTGGTCAGATGAGCTATTGCATATAAAAAGTAAAATTGAGCCAGTATGTGAAGCCTCATTTAATAGTGTATTGCTGAATTTATATCGTGATGGAAATGACTCAATTTCTTGGCATACGGATGAAGAAAAAGAACTGGGTAAAAACCCAATAATAGCTTCTGTAAATTTTGGAGCTGAGAGAAAGTTCCAGATAAAACATAACCAAACTTGTGAAACTCATGATATCATATTGAAACATGGAAGTTTGCTTATAATGCGTGGTGAATTGCAGCATTTTTGGAAACATCAAGTACCGAAGCAAAAAACAATAAGCAAACCAAGGGTGAATTTGACATTTAGAGTAATCTGTTAATATCAGCAATTTTGAATTAGTGTTGCATTAATCGCACAACCAAAAGTTAAAGTAAGTTATTTGGCAAGTATCAGACGATTGGCTTTCAAAGTGTTGAGAAAAAAATTAATTGGGTATTTCTTTAGAAAACACAGATTGAACGAAGTTAATTAGGTCTAGATTTAGTTGAACTAATTGCTGTTCTTCTGCTCGAAAAAGACAAATAGTTTTCTCATTACCTATTAAATAACTGTCAATGAAACTTAATTTCCGCTCACTTCTGATGTAAGTATCACCATCAACTTTGTTTATTGGAATCAGCAATACGTCATAATATTCCTCTGAGCCGACGTCGTAATCCTTCTCTATACTTTTGCCAGAAAATCTCAAAGAGAATATTGGAATATTGGAATAGGCTGTTCTTTCGAAATAATTTGTTGAAACAACTCCGTCAACATTGTTTGAAATGGCTATGTAGATTGAATCTTTAGAGTCAAATTTTCTCTCGTTGCATTTTGCAAAATCGGGAATTCCTTTCTTCCAATCGATTTTGACTGGCGAAACTGTTTCAACCCAAAGTTTAATAAATTCTTCCCATTGGTTTTTATTGATTAAGTAATAAGAAATCTTTTGAAAATTCACTCCGTTTTCATTAATCCATCCATGTGAATGAAAACCTACAAGAATAAATTTGTCTTTTATTTTTCGTGTTTCAGGGTCGTATGTATGCACTGTATAGAGCATACAAGAAACATTCGATAAATCAGAAAGCTTTGTGCCATTCACATTTTTAATTTTCAATCGAAAAAGTCTTTCTTCTGCATGGTTTGCAAGAAACCACTCAGTGGCCTGCTGCTCGAGGCCTTCATGAACTTGTTCTACAGATGCATATGCTGCAAATCCGGCAACCAGCGCAGCGCCGCCAGCGATTAGAGCAGTTTTTCCAGCTTGTGCTTGTGCGTTAGCAATAACTAATAATGTAAAGAGGAATGTAATAAAGCGATACATTGTTTTTTTTAAGCTAAAATAGGTAAGAAGTGTACAGTAAGCATTTTTACTTAATTGTTCTTGCTTAGTTCATTTGCAAAACTAAGTTTTTCATTTCAGCAGTAGGAATTGCGAAGCAGGAATAAACCCCAAGGTTTTCAAATTACGTAGTTCCTAAAGTTTTCAACAATTCAATTTGGCTTTCCCCAACCCAATACTTTCGGAGCGGAACATTTATTCTTAACGAAATGATTACTTACACCAAAAAGCAGATGCAATCTGCAATGGACTTTTTAATTACCAAAGCACCACAGGACGCGCCGGGAAATAGAACCCGTTTTGAAGAATGTAAGGTGTTATACAATTCAGATACCCCTGAATACATCATAGTCAAATACAGAATAATGGGATGTGTAGACGGAAATGAAATCGACGAATTGCGATTTTACGCCTTTGATCGAGAAGGGGAGAAGCGAGAAGTTAGAAGTTGGATATCCGATCCGAATGCAAGGTGGAGCTATTACCATCACTGTCGTGAAGTAGAATACGCCAATGGATTGTTGAAGGTTAAAACACACTGAATTTAAACAAAAAAAGTATTTTAATGACAAACAAACAACCCGTTGGCGCCATTGAGCAGCGCCTCATATGTCCAAACTGTTTCCGAAGCGAAGGAGGGAAGTTCGGAGATCGAATATGACAGTTGCGTTCTCATTCAATACAATTCCTCTTATATTGCACTTAACAGATGAAATGAAGAATGAAAAAAGAAGTGCTAAATTGTGAGGACTTTAAAGCAAAAGATATTTATTCGATTTGGCTGCAAAGTTGTAAAGTAGCAGCAAAGTCAATATGCGTAATTTCACCTTATGTTGACAATACGGTCAAAAACTTGTTGACATCAAAAAAAATAGGTTTTTTTATTACAAAATCTATTTACACAAGAGTTGACTCAGATACAATCTTTGAAAGACCATATCAAATAAGAGCTTTAATTAACAGTAAAAAAAATGGAATAAGAATTTATCATATTAAGGATCTGCATGCCAAAGCCCTTATTATTGATAATCGATATATCTCAATAGGTTCACAGAATTTCACATCTGCAGGAAGAAAGAATAAGGAGACATCAATGATGTCAACTTTGAATTTTTCTTCATCGGAATATTTAAAAAGTATAAACTCTTGGATTGAGAATGCTGAAGAGATTGACATAGAATATCTGTTGACACTCGAATCTAAACTGAAAAAATTTAGGCCATTAATAGATAAGCTTAGGGATGAACATGCATTAGTATTTAATCAAATCGAAGCTTTTGAAAGTAATCGAAAGCAGCAAGAGTTTATAAGAAATATTCTAATACTGAAGTCTCAAACAAAAACCTCCTTTGCATCTGAAAACATTTACTTGACAAAAACACATATTGATAATTGGGAAACATCTCAAACAACTTTTTTGGTGGACTCAGGTAGAGATCTAACAAAATGGAAAGTCAATGGTGTAGATCGAAACGCTTCCTTGGTTAGGTTGGAATATTATCCATGTGTAAATACTTCCAACAATTCTATTGCATATTTGCGTTTAACTAAAACTCGAGTAAGCTTTTATCTGACGGGCATCGACTTTGGTTGGTACGAAATCAATAGTAAGAGTTATAAATTGTCAATCAAATGTCCCCAGGTAAATACAACCGATGTGAATTTTCAAATTGTCTTGAAATTAATGAATTGCGAAAGAAATGTATTGGATTTCTACTTTGATGGAGCGGAGTTCAATTTTGTCAAAGGTCAATTTTATGACAAGTCAAATGAAGAAGAGTTGCTAAACTATTTTATAAGTAACGATGACGAAAAAAATAAGTTGTTAAAAAAATGCTTTAGGGGGGTGAATTTGGAAAAGATAGCGCGTCCAATAACTAATTATTTTGATGGTTTCTATTACAAATTTTTTATTGTGGACTATAAGGATAACCCTATTATTATCGCCCAAAAAATTAGTTAAATCAAAATACTCAATATGACAAGTAAATTGAAATGGAATGATATTGAAACGGAATGGAAACATATAATCTTATGCAATCATGGAAGTTTGGGTTGGACTTATCATTTAGAAAATTCGAATGAAAATTTGGGAGAGGAGATTGCTAGAATCACGCAGAGTATAGATTTTACAGAATTATCATCGATTTGTCATATTCGTTTGACTCGAGAATTGGGCTGGGCCTATGATGAAAGTTTGTACGAGACTCTTTCCGATTTGAGCACTTTAAAGTTTTTTAAACATTTGATTTTTTTAGATTTGGGCTGCAATAAGGTTTCTGATACTACATCATTAGCAGAACTAACGAATTTGATTCATCTTAATTTGTGGGATAATGATATTGTTGATATTGCAAGTCTAAGTAATTTGTTAGAATTGCAATACTTGAATTTGAGTTATAATCAAATATCGGAAATTAGCCATTTAAAAGATTTGAAAAATCTTAAATCATTGATTTTGAATGATAATAATATTTCGAACACATCGGTTTTATACAATAAGATAAATTTAAATTATTTAATGTTGGGGTGGAATAGAATAAAATCATTGGAAGGTATCGAAGATCTTGTTGAATTAAGAGATCTCGAATTAAGTGGCAATCAGATTAAAGAGATTAAAAGTCTGTCAAAACTGGTAAAATTAGTAAGTTTGGAATTAAATAATAACCAATTGAATAATATAGAAATTTGCGGGAATTTTATTCAATTGGAAACGTTAATGGTAGCAAATAATACTATCGAAGACATCTCACCACTTTCTAAATTAATAAATTTGAGATGTTTGCATTTGTATGGGAATAAAATTGTTGACTATTCTCCTTTGTTCGACCTGAAAAACTTGAAAGTATTGGTCGTTGATGAAAAGCACGTGGACAGCGAAAGCATTCAACATGTTAAGCGTAAACTGCCGAATTGTCAAATAAACTGCATGTAAAAAAATCTCATCAGGTGATTTTGCGTAATGTGATTATTAAGTTGCAAATATGAAACACTATTTAGGAGAACGAGAAAATCTTAGTTATTTATTTGATGCCTTTCGTTTTGGACAAAACTATTTGAGCCTCGATTGAACAAGAACTTGTTAGCTATATCTTTTTTCGTTAATTATCATGTGATATTTAAGAACTTAATGTTAGTTCAGAAATGCAGCAGGCTATTTATCTCTTCGCTATTCAAATAAAATGCATTTTTTTTGGGGGATTTATTTTGAAATGAGTCAAAACATACAACAAATTTTCAACAATCCCCCTTCATCTCCCAATTCTGAAATATCTTTCGCAGACAAGCATTCCTTATGTCACAGTTGAAAGATTTAGAGCAGCTTTTGGTGCAATTCCGCGATGAACGCGATTGGAAACAGTTTCACAATCCGAAAGATTTGGCGACGGCGTTGTCTATTGAAGCGGGAGAATTGTTAGAAGCTTTCCTTTGGAAAAACGCCGAAGAAGCCAAGATTGAAAAGGTGAAAGAAGAATTGGCCGATGTGCTGGCGTATGCCATTCTACTTGGACATCATTATGATTTAGATCTGGAACAGGTGGTGAGAGAAAAGGTGATTAAGAACGGAGAGAAGTATCCGGTGGAAAAGGCCAAGGGGAGTGCAATGAAATACAACGAGTTGTAAGTGCCATGATCGTCTACCAAGAATCGAAAGAAACCTTCATGTCGCATGTGCGTGAAAGTAAAATCGATTATATTATTCACGAGAATTTTCAGAAACAATTAGGAAGGTCAACAGGTAAGCGGGAAGTTGAGTCATGGAAAAACTCCATGCAATATATGCGGAATGTGCTCGACGATTCAGCCATTCCGAACGATGCTAAGATCAGCATAGAATGTCAGGTTCCGAATACAAGCAAGCGTATCGATTTTATTATAACTGGACAAAATGCAGAGAAACGCGATTGTGCCGTTATTGTAGAATTGAAGCAATGGGAAACTGCCACGAGCACTGCAATGGACGGAGTGGTTTCGACCTATGTGGGTGGAGGAGTGCGTGAGGTGAGTCATCCGAGTTATCAGGCATGGAGCTATGCGGCTTTGTTGGAAGGATTCAACGAAGAGGTATACAATCAAAATATTTCACTTCAGCCGTGTGCGTTTTTGCATAACTGCGAAACGCCTGGAGATTTAATTTCTCCTTTTTACAATGAACATCTGAAGAAAGCGCCCTTGTTCATTAAGAATGATGTGGTTAAGCTTGCGGAATTCATTAAAACGTTTGTGAAGTTTGGAGATCCAACCAACATCATGTATCGCATAGAGCACGGTCGCATTCGTCCTTCGAAGACCATTGCCGACAGCATTGCGAAAATGATCAATGGGAACGAAGAGTTCGTGATGGTCGATGATCAGAAAATTGCTTTTGAATACGCGCGCAATTTGGTGAATGCCTCTTCCCACAAGGATAAGAATGTCTTAATAGTTCGGGGCGGACCAGGAACCGGAAAGTCGGTTGTCGCCATTCAGTTAACAGCCCGATTAACCGCCGAGCAGAAGTTGGTGCAGTATGTCAGTAAGAACAGTGCTCCTCGCGATGTCTATGCAAGTAAGCTCACGGGATACCGCACGAAGTCTTGGGTGAATAATTTGTTCAAGGGATCGGGCGCATACATCAATACTCCGAATGGAGAGTTCGATGCGTTGATAGTTGACGAAGCTCATCGATTGAACGAGAAGAGTGGCATGTTTTCGAATTTGGGCGAGAATCAGATTAAGGAAATTATTGAAGCGGCCAAGTGTTCCATCTTTTTTGTTGACGAAGACCAGCGTGTGACCATGAAAGACATTGGGTCACGTGGTGAAGTTGAATTTTGGGCGAATAGAGCAGGAGCGAAGGTGCATTACATGGAATTGGAAAGTCAGTTTCGTTGCAATGGAAGCGACGGTTATTTGGCGTGGTTAGACAATATGTTGGGTTTTCGTGCTACTGCGAATTTGAATATTGAGGAATTGAATTATCAGTTTGAAGTGGTCGAAGACCCGAATGAATTGCGCAGACGAATAATTGAATACAATACAGAACGAAATCGTGCGCGTATGGTAGCGGGTTATTGTTGGCCATGGAATTCGAAGAAGGATAAGAAGGCTATGGACATTGTTTTTCCGGAATACGATTTCGGTATGCAGTGGAATTTAATGCAAGACGGAATGCTGTGGATCATCAGTCCAGAGTCAGTGAATCAGATTGGCTGTATTCATACCTGTCAAGGCTTAGAGGTCGATTATGTCGGCGTCATCATTGGTCCAGACATGGTCATCCGTAACGGCCAGTGGGTTTGCAGACCCGAGCATCGCGCCAGCAGCGACAAGAGCGTTCACGGCATGAAATCCCTCATGAAACGCGACCCACAGAAGGGACAAGAAATGGCAGACTTGATTATCAAGAACACTTATCGAACTTTAATGACCAGAGGAATGAAAGGGTGCTTGGTGTATAGCAGTGATGAGGAGACGAGGGAGTGGCTAACTCGCCTTTCTTATTCTTGAATTAGACCAGTAGGCCTTAATTCAACCAATACTTTTCAACAAATTATTTACGAGTCGTATTTATGAAATAACTTACGCAAACAAAACCTAAAAACCATAAAGGGGCTTTTTTAATGTTTAAAATTTGATATGAGTTTTCCAACCAATATAGAAAAAGAGCATTTACTCAAAGCCATTCAAAAGATAGATCTGGAGGGTGTTACAAGTGATGAAGATTCAAATTATTACGATGTCAAGTACAGTGATAAGTACTATGCACCCAAGCTAGTTGTATCCTATGCGAATATTTTTGCGAATGGAATTGAACTGGATAGGAATTCATTTGAAGGTGGTGCAGGAACGCCTTGCTTCAAGTTACTTGAAAAACATGGATTTGAAATTTTCACGAAAGAGTTAGAGGAGTTGTTATCCCCTGATGAAGTGCGGAAATATCTCAATCATTTTAAAGACGATCATATACTTGGACAATTTTTTCAATTTGCGGGAGAGGTTTTTCAAGACTGTAATTTTTCCGAATCAGATAAGCGAATAGCATTTACTCTCCGAAAAAATGGTAAGTGGATAAGTTTAAATGTAGGACGGAAACTTATTTTGGCCGTTTATAGATCGAAAGGGGAAAATCATTTTTGCTATTATGTATCTGAAAATGATTTTGAATGGGCATCGACGTTACCTGGTTTCGAAAAAGCGCAAGCCTTTGGCACGAAACCTCCGGCTAGATTGCTTTATTTTTCAGCGAATGCTGAAACATTAATGAATATCGAACTTTTAGGAAAAGTGCGAACTGCAGTTTTAGATTGGTTACCCTCTGTTGATAGTGCGGGACAACCTGAAAGACATAATCGTTTGCTTTTTAGATTAATTAGTGACAACCAATTTCGAAAGGATTTTTTTCAAAATAGAGCCACAGATACTAAACCTTTTGTTAACGCACAAATTAGATTAATCGAATCTTTTACAAAGGATTCCGCCAACCAAAACCTCAACTTCTCGACCTACCTAACTAAAAGATACATAGCGTCACTTGGAACCAAACCCTTTGTGATTTTTACAGGATTGTCGGGATCTGGAAAAACAAAGTTGGCGCAAACCTTTGCGAAATGGATTTGTGCTTCTGATACTCAGTACAACATAATTCCGGTAGGTGCCGATTGGACGAATAGGGAACCTCTTTTGGGTTATCCGAATAGTTTGGATAATAGCAAATATGTTTTGCCAGATAACGGTGCTTTGGATTTGATTTTGGCTGCAATAGAAAATTCGAAAGACAAGGAGTTAAAGGATTGTAAACCTTACTTCATGATTTTAGATGAAATGAATCTTAGTCATGTCGAGCGATACTTTGCTGATTTCTTGAGTGCTATGGAGTCGAAAGAACCGATCTCTTTGTATTCAGGAAATGAGCGGAAGGACGAGAATGGTCGCGTTATTCCGCAGTCGATTGTCCTTCCTTCAAATTTGTTTATAGTTGGAACAGTAAATATTGACGAAACCACTTATATGTTTAGTCCGAAGGTATTGGATAGGGCGAATACAATAGAGTTTAAGGTAGATGTAGATGATATGAAGGAATTCTTCGGCGCTGAAATTAGTGTTTCGGGGGAAGAGATTAATGGGAAGGGAGTTGGCTTTAGTTCTGAACTAATGGGTTGGTTTTCGAAAGAACCTCAGCAAGGAAAGGATCGGAGTGCTCAATTAATGTCGTTTTTCAGAGAGTTGCAAGGAGTGGGTGCAGAGTTTGGTTACCGCACAGCGGGCGAGATGGTTGAGTTAATGAACAGGTTGGATAACTTGGGAATGGATGCAACTCAATTGGAAGATGCATTAGATGTGGCAGTCATGCAAAAATTGCTTCCGAAATTGCACGGCTCTCGATCGAAATTATCTAAGGTTATACCTATTTTAATTTCATTGTGTTTAGAAGCGAAGGAGCAGGCAAATCAAGATTTGATTAAGAAATTATTAGATGATTATCGCCAACAGAAATCTTTTGTAGAGGATCAGAAAAGAATAATTAAGTTGAAGTTATCTGCAGCCAAATTGGCTAGGATGCACACAAATGCTATTGAAAATGGGTTTGCGAGTTTTGCGGAGGGATAGTTTTAGATATTAAAAAATACTTGAATTAACACATATTTTTATGAGAGTGCTATTAGCATGTGAGGAGAGTCAAGCTGTTTGTATTGAATTTAGAAAGCTTGGTCATGAAGCTTTCTCTGCTGATCTCCTAGATTGTTCCGGTCCAAATCCTGAGTGGCATATTAAAGGAGATGTTCTCGAAATTATCGAGCAAAGGTGGGATTTGATGATTGCATTCCCTCCGTGTACTCATTTGGCAGTAAGTGGCGCTCGACATTTTGAGAAGAAAAGAGCAGATGGCAGACAAAGGCAAGGTATTGATTTCTTTATGAAAATGGTAAATGCACCAATTAATAAAATTGCAATCGAGAATCCTGTTGGAATTATGAGTACAGAATATAGAAAGCCGGATCAAGTCATACACCCTTATTATTTCGGAGATCCGTATTCCAAAGCTACTTGTTTGTGGCTAAAGGGCTTGAGCAAACTTCAACATGTAGCAGAGGGTGGATCGCCACTTTTTCCTGAATATGAAACTCATGTTGATAAAGGTGAATTCGTAACTTTTTCTAGTGGAAAAAGAATGGCGAAATGGTATAATGAAGCATCTGGAAATGGTCATCTTAGAAGTAAAACATTTCCAGGAATTGCTAAAGCAATGGCTGAACAATGGGGAGGGAGGAAATGATGGAGTTTTACGATTTTACGCCTGATCCGATTTCTCTTTTAGAATCAAATAGGAGTCTAGGATATAATATTGAAGAGGCCATAGCTGATTTAATTGATAATTCAATTACCGCAGGTGCATCGTTTATTTCGTATGAACTTCATTGGAATAATGGCAGTCCTTATTTTCTTTTGCGAGACAATGGACAAGGCATGGGCGAAGGAGATAACGACCTTGTTAATAGCTTTAGATTGGGATCTAAGAACCCATTAGATGAAAGATCTCCAAAAGATCTAGGACGATTTGGTCTTGGAATGAAAACAGCTTCTTTAAGTCAAGCTAGGGTTTTGACTGTTATTACGCGTTCAACACAAAAAGAAGTTACAGGTATGACTTTGGATCTTAATTTTATTGAAGAGCAAAAGGGTAAGTGGCTATTAAAGTCAGTAGAGCCGAATTTGTTACTAAATGAATTTGATTTCTTTAAGAAAAATGAAACCGGAACTGTTGTTCGATGGGACAATTGGGATCGCGCACCAAGTTTGGAGACGGATTTCAATGCATTAAATTCAAGAATACAAAATTATTTGAAAGTCTGCTTTCATCGCTTTATAGAAAGGGGAATACAAATTTGTGCTAGTGACTACCCTCTTGAGGGGTGTAGCCCAATCCCAAAAGGTGAAGGTGCCGAATTTGTTTCATCAAGACCTTTATCCAATAACAAAGAAGCTAGGCAGTCGTCATATATATTGCAACACCCTAAGAATTGGGTAGAAGACTATGAGAATATTAAACGGTTTAATTCTTTTAGATTATTTGACGGTTTTGAAAGTCAACAGGGAATATATATATACAGATGTGATAGACTTCTTAACCCAAAAGGTGGTTGGCTGGGTTTATTGAATAATAGCAATGCCTCAAAGCTAGCACGAATGGTAATTGATTATCCCAATAATGCGGATGAATTATGGAGTTTAGATATCACAAAGACAAATGCAAACATTCCATGGGAGTTTAGAGAAGAGGTAAAAAAATTAGTGGAAATAACAAGAAAGAGATCAATTAATAAAATTATTAGAGGGAATAGGGAGGTGAGCGAAAGACTTTCAAGTAGTCATTCAGCAATTTGGAAGTTTAAAGAGCATAAAGAGTTTAATTCAGTTAAATATTTTATAGACATTGAACACCCAATATTTCAGTCATTTATTCTAGATGGAAGGTTTAAAAAAAAGGATTTAACCTATATTTTAAGTTTAATTTCAGAGAATGTTCCAGTTGCCCAAATTATCGAAAACAATGATACTGATCCGTCGATTCATGATAGAATGCTAGTTAAAAACGAGTTGTCACAATCGGATATTGAAATAGCAAAATTATTGTTTCAGGAACAAATGAAAGCAGGTACAGTTGCATATGCATTGACCTGGTTGTTAAATTTTGAGCCTTACTGTTATTTTGAGGATCAGTTAAAAAAAGAATTGAGGGTAATATGAATAAGAAAATAGAGCAACTCATTTTAAACGCTCATGGATTGTGTTTAGATAGAATGCGATACAATGCGGACTTAACAATTGAGAATTTTTTTAATGATGATTTTTTACGTGTGGCTCTTCCAGCCTTACACAATACATTAGATGATTTAGATAAATTTGAATATGGTTTAGAAAACTTATTGTCTGATTTGTCTATGCTTTTAAAGCCTAAAAAGCCGACACAAGCATTTGCCGAAGATAAGTTAGAGACATGGTTAGACAGTTCTAGAAGGTCTCATCCAGAAAGCCGATTTAATGCCTACAAAAAAATGTTGATAGGCGAGGGTAAAGACAAAGCGAGCATTATTGCTCAGTTGGATGCAGATACTTACAAAATTTTGGATTCTTGTCATAATCCTAATGAATTGAACTATGAGTGGGATAGAAGAGGCTTGGTATATGGACATGTTCAATCAGGGAAAACAGCAAATTATATTGGTTTGGTTAATAGAGCTTTTGATGCCGGGTATAAAATTGTTATAATATTTACGGGTACAACTGAGGATTTGAGAAGTCAAACGCAGAGAAGAGTTGACGAGGGGGTGATAGGTTATAGAGATGGTCGGGAAATTGGAATAGCATTAAATAATCCAGAATTTATTAAATTAGATGAAATAAATCCTGCGACTTCATTAAAAAAAGATTTAAAGAAGAATGATGATTGGCGAGATTCAAACTTAAATACAAGGAAAAATTCGATATGGGTAATAAAAAAGAATAAATCGGTATTGGAAAATTTGATTCTTTGGTTGGATAAGCAAAGAGTTGAAGATGGTAAAATTATTAACGTTCCGTTTCTGGTAATTGATGATGAAGCTGATAATGCATCTATTCAATCATTCAGTAAAAAAGATTTTGAGGATTGGGGTGTAGGACAGAGTTTGGTAGATATTGATTCTGATTTTTTAACATCAGATCAAGAGGAAGCTCTTAAGGCGGCTAGAGAGAGGGTTATTAAGGCTATTAATAGAAACATTAGGGTAGCTCTATCTCTTATGGCTCACAAGTCATTTGTTGCATATACAGCCACCCCATATTCCATAATTAATCAATCAGAGAAGGATTTAGAACGAACGGTGGAAATTAGGGGGAAATCGTACATTATAGATTCAGATACAGATTTATTTCCTGAGCATTTTATTATTCCCATCACTGCTGGTGAGAGATATATGGGTATTGAGCGTATTTTTAATTCTGAGAGATTTCGGAATTTACCAGTAGTAGTCAATTTAACTAATAAATATTCAAGTGAAAATTTAGAGAAATCGTATTTTCCTTCTAAGTTAGGAGAGCGCTATTCATTCGCAAGTATTCCAAAGAGTTTAGAGGATGCAATATTACATTTTATTGTTTCAATTATTATAAGAAAGTTTAGAAGACATAATGACTATAATAGTTTGTTAGTTCATACATCTCATTTGACAGAAAATGCGGATTATTTGGCGTTTAAAATTGATCATTTTATAAGTCAGTTACATGAAAGTTTGTTTGGCTCAGAGAATAAATATTTGTCGAGAATTGAAGCTATTTTTAGAGAAATAGTAGCCAATTCACAGAACCATTTGTTTAAAACTTATTTTAATTGTAGCTGCGATTTTCCTCAGAGTATTACTAGAATAGATTTGCTAGATGTTCTATCCTCTAGAATGACGCAGGACCATGAGTACATATATCCGCCTTTTGAGGTTGTGAGTTACCACTCTTCCAAATCAATGGATTTGATGCATAAAAATATGAATTTGGATTTCAATCTTAGAGATATTTATGGTAAGAAGAGGTTCAAGAATTATATTGTTGTAGGCGGCAATAGACTTTCGAGAGGGTTAACATTGGAAGGGCTAACGACATCCTATTTTGTCAGAAATTCAACTAGACAAGATTCGCTCTATCAAATGGCAAGATGGTTTGGATATCGCGTAGGTTATGAAGATCTAGTAAGAATATTTATGCCAGTGGATCAGATTATGTGGTTTGAGAGTGTTTATAGATTAGAGATGGATTTAAGAAAGGATTTTATTGAAAACAATGAAGCGGAAGAGGATGTAAAATTATTACCTCGTGATGCTGTTATAAAAATGGCGTACTACACACATCAGGATATGCATCTTCCTGAGAGAATTATTAAGAATTTCCCTTCAATTTGTGATCCAAATAAGTTGAGAAATACTAGGAGAAAATCAATTTCTTTTGTTGGTACTTTCAAAACGAATAGAATAGATAATAAAAAGGAGATACAAGAGAAGAATATTGACGTAGTTCGAAAAACATTTGATTTGGTGAGAAAAGATCCCGAAGCACAATTATTTGAAGTGTCAAAGTCTGCACATCCTGAGATACATAAGAATACAAATTGCAATTATGTAAATGTTAATTACAATCATATTTGTTATTTGTTAACTAATTATTTAGCACATGAACGTATTAAGGATGATCAGGTTGCATTAATTGATTTTATCAAGAAGAATAATTTGGAGTTGGAAAGATGGTCATTAGTATTAGTTAATAGAGGTAAAGAAAAGGTTAGTTCTGTAAGAGGAGATTATTATAAAGATGGAGAGCTCAAAAGAAATGAATTAATTGGTAAAGTTAGGAGAGATGATAGTGCTGTCCTTGAGCCTAATGTCAGCTATGCCTCTTCAATTTATTTTAAATCTATTGTTGATCAGCAGAAGGATAATATTTTTGATATTATAAATCAGTTTAATTTAAAAGAATTCGTGGATGAAATAAATAATAAATCACAATTAGCTAAGACATATAGGAATATTCAGAAAAAACCTTTGATGCTGATTTACCTGGCTAGTACGGAAAAATCCGATATTGATGTTTTTCCATTGATTTATTGTTTTATACCAGTGATTGATAATATTAAAAAGGTTACCTACATTATTAGAAATAACTAAGAAAAATGTTGAATACAAAGGGAAATGCTAGAATTATTGAGTCAAATTCAGAAGGTGTGTTAACAAGAATACTATGTTTGAATTTTCCCTCTAAACCAGATTATTCAGTTCTATTTGTTCCAAAATTGGAGAATATAAGTTTTATTTTTATCGAGAACACTTTGACAATAAGTCTCAAAAACAGTTCTTTAAGAGATTTTTTTAATCTTTGGACAAATGAATTTGTAAGGGTAGTTAATCAAGCTGATTCAAGTGAAAAAATGATTGAAACATTTAATGCTCAAATTAAAAATTTATTGCTTTTGGGGCAGAGAAAAAGGGATGTTTCAATTTCAGATGCGAGGGGCCTTTTCGGTGAATTGCTAGTATTAAAATCACTTTTGATGAATAACAGTATTTCACAGAGTGATATTTTGGAGGGCTGGCACAGGCCAGAACCAGCGTGTCACGATTTTGATTTTGATGATTATTCATTAGAAGTGAAAACTACATCTAGATCATTCACAACTCTCAGGATATCTTCTGAAGATCAATTAACCTCGGTTGATATGAAACCTTTAAAATTGAAGTTGATTGTTATTCAAAATTTAAAAAAAAGTAAGACCGATTCTCTAGGGGAAATTTATAATGAAATTAGAAATATTTTACCACTAGGCTTATCTGTACTATTTGAAATGAAGTGTGCGGAAGATTTTTATTTTAAGTATTTAGGACCGGAATTCATGCCAATAGAATATAAATTTATAGTTTTTGATGAGTATTTATATTTAGTGGATCAACAGAATTTTCCGAGAATCAGAAAGGAGAATTTGAATTTAGGGATTTCAAGTGTTAATTATAATTTGGATTTATCCTCAATAGAAAAATTTAAAATTTATGAATAATCAACTAGAGCTAACAAAACGAAGCTTGCACTCAGAATCAAGTAGAAGAACTGAAAGCGAAAGCATACCGCTAGAGGATAGCCAGTTTATAAGCTTTACCAACTTTTTAGATGAGATTGAAGTTTTTAAAAATCCTGTTATTAGTAGAGGAATGGGAAAGTTCAAAGCTGGTAATTGGAGTCTTTTGGGCTATGGTGCCAATAATTACAGACAAATAGTTGAGGAAGACGAAGAAGAGGAAAAAAATGAAGGGTCTTTCAAGAGTTCTGCTAAATTTGATGTCAAGTGGGAATTTACCCTATTTAATGGCTTCTTCACAGATGAACTTACAATTACTCGATTAACAAAGCATGAGTTGGAAAAAGCAGTAAAGGAGACAGAGCGTTTTTTGGACAAGACATTTGCACGTGACTTGGTTAATGATACAAACCAAGTAAGAGATTTACAAGATCAATTAATTGAGCATTTTTCTCGAAATAATCTTGAGAGGGTTGATATTTGTATTATCACTGATAAGCTAATAGATCACGAAAACCTTCCAACAAAGTTTGAAATCAAAGAAGTTGGTTTAGAGGGGAGGATATATTATTGGGATCTTAGACGTTGGGATGCAATAAAACGAAGTAAATCAAAGAGAGAACCTATAAATATTGATTTTAAATCAAGTGATTTTCAAATGTATAAGGTGCCATATTTGCATCAAACTACAGGAAGGGAATTGGATTATTATTTATCAATTTTTCCAGGGGATTTAATTGCGGATCTTTATGACGTCCATAATACAAGAATGTTAGAAAATAATGTGCGAGTTTTTTTATCAGCAACAAAAAAAGCAAATAAAGGTATTCGTGATACTATTGGTCTAAATGAAGGCGCAGATGCTTTTAAGTTTTTTTCTTACAATAATGGTATATCAGCAACAGCAGAATCAATTGAGATATTTGAAGGTAGAATTATTCGAATTTCTGATTTTCAGATTGTAAATGGTGGACAAACTACTGCTACCATACATTATAGTAGAAAGCGTGATAGAAAAAACCTGAAGGATGTTTATGTTTCAGTTAAAATAACAGCTCTGAAAAAGGACGAGAATTATTCTAAAATAGTTGGTTCCATTTCAGAAGCGGCAAATACACAATCGGCAATTTCGAATAGCGATTTTTTTGCAAATGACAAGCAGCTTGTAATGCTGGAGCAGATTTCTCATAAGAATCCTACTCAGAATCAAGTAAATAGGAACGTTTATTACTATTTCGAAAGAATGAAAGGTCAGTATAATGTAACTATGTCTAGTCAGGGAACAAAAACACAACAAAGTATTTGGGCAAGCACATATCCGAAGGATTTGTCTTTCAATAAATTGGATTTAGCTCGGTGGTCAAACATGATGATGGGGTTCCCTTATCATGCAGCCGAAGGTTCAGAAAAACAATTCAAAACATTTATGAATAATGAATATTTTGAAAGAGTTGAAATACATTTAGGTAATTTTAAGACTTTAGTTGGTTTTGGAGTTTTGTTTAAAAGGATCCATAAACTTTGTGGCACTGCAACTGGTAAAGAGCATTTGTATCCAAGCAGGATAATTGATTTTGTGACCAAGAAACATGTGCCTGTTGCCATGAGTACTGCTATATATACTTCATCATTTTTGCACCATATATCTAATGGAAGAATAAACTACTGGGCGATTTTTGACTATAAGTATAATCTTAGTTATTCTGTAGTTCATCCACATTTAAAGGACGGAAACGACCAGATAAGAATTGATTCTGAAATTGATGGTTTACTGAAAGAATTTATAGATTTAATTTGGGAGCAAATAGCAAAATTTGGTGGTGCTGCCGCGCAGGAAAAGAGTAAGAAAAAAGAATGTTGGACATATCTGTTAAAGAATATTTCTATTCCGAATAGTTTAAATGAACGTCTTGAAAAATACTTAATTTCTGAATCTGAATATTCACAAAGATCAGAAGCTAAATCAAATGAAAAAGAGATTTATTATTTTGAGTATTTAGATTTATTGCTTCGAAATAACGGTTTAGTTCTATCGAATTTGCATTCAATTTCAAAACTTAATAACGATTATATAAACGTCAGAAGTACAATTTCTAATCTAATAAAAAAGGTTCAGAATAGAGAGCAAGTTATTACTTTTAAGCGAGTAGAAGAGGTATACAATTTTTATGAAGAATTAGTTATTCAAGGTTTTCAATTCAATGAATATGTTTCTTCAGAACTGAAATTAGATTTCAACGTTAATTTAATTGAATTGTATAATGAAATATTTAAAAATGACTTTCATTTTCTAGAGAGAATCAATGTTTTGTCACTTAAGGATGTCGATTCAAGGAAGTTGTTTTTGGAGGCCAAGAGTATTATTGAGGGGTATTATGACTTGAATGGACTTTCTTGTAGTGATATTAATAAATTAGGTCTGATACTATCCAAGCTTTCAAATTAGTTTAATTATTTATGGCAGAAAGAAAATTGGAATTAATTGAAGTTGGGTATTATCTGTCGAGATTCGGGCAATCAAAAACACCTACAAGATTTAATGGGGCTCGATGGAATGAGGTCTACAATCTCTTTTATCAAAGTTTAGGAGATGGTCGAACGATTTTAGAGTTTGAGCATAGCCTAAAAAACACAAGAGATGGATTCGATGCTTATTTCACCAATACAAAAAGAGAGGGGTGGAAAGATAAAGAAGGCAATCCAGGTAAACTTCCTTCGGATGCGAAGGTAGTCTTTGAGAAATTCGAGAAGTTGTCTGAATTGGATGTTTTTAATGTAATAAAGAGGCACCTTGGAAGATCTCATGATCAAAGACAAAAATCGATAGTTGATCTTTTTAAAGACGGCATATTCAATTCGAATTTATCTATTAAATTAGATGTAATTAATCGGTTCATTGCATCTTTATTAACCAAACCTTTTATAATACTTACGGGTCTTTCAGGTTCAGGAAAAACCAAACTTGCTCAAGCATTCGCCATGTGGATCTCAGAGAGCAAAGAGCAATACGCTATTGTGCCTGTTGGCGCAGACTGGACGAACAGAGAGCCTTTGTTAGGATATCCAAACAGTCTTGTCGCTAATCATTATGTAAAGCCCGAAAGTGGTGTTTTAGATATTTTACTACGAGCACATGATAATTATATCGCGAGTAAGAAATTACTTTCCAACTGCAGACCCTATTTTCTTATTCTCGATGAAATGAATCTGAGCCATGTAGAGAGATATTTTGCTGATTTCTTAAGCACAATGGAGTCTGGTGATGCAATTAAACTTTATTCAGGAGACAAACGTTTTTCCGATTTTGACACTCAAAAAAGTCCAGTCGAAGCTTCATTAATCCCACGCGAGATATTGATTCCGAAAAACTTGTTCATCATTGGCACTGTTAATATTGACGAAACTACTTACATGTTCAGTCCGAAAGTTTTAGATCGCGCAAACACCATTGAGTTCCGAATTTCAGAAAGTGAAATGCAATCCTATTTTACCAATCATTCAAAATTAGATATGAATCAATTGTTGGAAGATGTAAATGCCAATAGAGGAAAGGGAGCGAGTTCTGCTGTTGAATTCATGAGACTGGCAGCGAGAGAAGGAATTACAACAAATAAAAAAGACCATCAGGAAACTTTTATTAATTTCTTCCTAGAACTACAAAAGGCAGGTGCAGAGTTTGGCTACCGCACTGCCAATGAAATGATTGAGTTGATAGCGTGTTTAATACATTTCGGTGTAGAGATCAATGGCGCCTATGACATTGCCATTATGCAGAAATTGTTGCCTAAACTGAATGGTTCTCGTTCAAAACTGAATAAAGTAATTCCGCATCTTTTAGCTCTTTGTGAGAAAGAGGGAAAGATCATTTATCCACTTTCTCATGAAAAGTTGAGCCGCTTGAAGAAGAATGCAGATGAAAATGGTTTTGCAAGCTACGCTGAAGCATGATTAACGTTAAGGATTCATTGAGTATACCCTTAGACCACCTCAGCGAAGGTATGGTCATGGTTATCTATTCTAACTCTTCGCATACAAATAACTTTATAGAGGAACTAGATGCTGAGCGTTACAATGAATCGCGATACCAAGTTTTTGAAGGCAGAAATTATTGGTATAAACTCTTGAATTCTTCAGATTGGTTAATAAGTACAGAAGAAACGAGCGGCATTTTTGGTTCAATTGCAGAGGGCTCAGAGGGTAGATTCAGTCCGAATACGTTTGTTGGAACAATGCAGGTTCCATTTAAAAATCAAGTATCGGCTGAAATTAAATATGTTCCTGTTGAGGTGCGATCATCTAAAATAAGCTACGAAAAGGGAATTACAGATGAGGCATTAAATAAAGAACGTTCGGAATATCAGACCATGTTAGATCAGATTGCCGAACAGAGCATTGATTTGGTTATGCAATACAATGTGCCTGTAGTTCAGTCATTCGAGTCTGGCCTAGAATTGATAGATGAAAAGCAGCTGTATCAGCGGTTCATTTTTGTGAAGAGCCTTTTCAAAAATCAAGAATTTGAAGAAGCAGTTCATAAAATAGTTACAAATCCTTCCACACGCTGGGTTACCACCGAGGAAGATAAAGACGTTAGAAGTATTCGAAGATTTACTTCGAAGAATGTTAGAGAATTAATCTCAAGACCCAATCGTATGTTGGCTAATGGGATTATTCCTGGGATAGATAGTGTTCCCATAAAAATTCAATCGTCGAAAAAGGTTGAATCAGTTGATACGCCTGAAAATAGGTTTGTAAAACATGTTTTAGAAACTTTCTTAACCTTCATAGAAGATGTTCTCATTCGTTTGAAAGATGATAAATCTATTTCTGAAAGAAAAGAAGTGATTGATATACAATTTCGATTAGAGAATTTATTGAATCAAAGTTTTTTCAAGGACGTCGGAAGGGCAAACAGTTTAAAGATTAACAGTCCAGTTCTTCAACGTAGAAGTGGTTACAGAGAATTACTTCGGGCTTGGTTGCGTTTTCATCTTACAGCGCAATTAAGTTGGGATTTAGGAGAAAACGAGATTTTTTCTGGAGGTAAAAAGGACATCGCGACCCTTTATGAGTATTGGGTGTTTTTTGCTTTATTTAAGGCAATGGAGAGCAGATACGCTTCAAAGTCAGAAATAGATTCTGCCGATTGGATTAGTCGTTTAATTGTTCCAAATGCAACGGGCTTGGAATTGAAACTTCAAGAAGGAAAGAAACTAGCTTTTGATTTTTTATTGAATACGGGCAAACGGAATTTGAGTGTGAAGTTTTATTACAATCGAACGTTTACCGGAGGTCGTGTTTATGAAAAACACAAGGGAGCGGGAAGCTATACCAAGTCATTTCGTCCAGATTATTCCATTTCCATTTGGCCAAGTGAAATGAAAGAATCTGATGCCGAATCACAAGAAGTTATTGTGCATATTCATTTCGATGCGAAATACAAGGTAGAATATTTAGAGAATTGGAAAAACAGGTATGAGTCTGTAACAGATGATCAGCAAGAAGAAATAAACGCAATGGCTGAATCTGAAATGCTCGAGGAAGAAAGCGCTGAACGAATAGGAACCTATAAGAATGTGGATTTATATAAGATGCATGCATACAAGGATGCAATACGTAGAACCGGAGGAGCATATATTTTATATCCAGGTAGTGAAAACGACATTCATCGATTCCACGGTTATCATGAAGTTATTCCGGGCGTTGGCGCATTCTCAATAAGACCTTCCAATCAGATTAGCAGTTCTAAAAATATTGGAGAGTTCATTGATGAGATTATTTTCAATTTGGAGGATGTACTTTCTCAAAGAGAATTATTGGCTAAACGGAAGTATGAAATAATTAAAGAAAAGCCAATCAATGAAGATTCCATAGATGAAGAGTTGTATGCTGTTGCAAGAGAGATAGGTGTAAGTGAAAACATTCACGACACCTATGTTCTTGTGGGTTATTGTAAGCAAGACAGTAGTCATTACAATTGGATAACTGAAAGGAATAAGTATAACATTCGCTTTGGAGAAGGCTATGAAGTAGATGGTAAAATGGCTAGTGCGAAGTTCTTAATTTTATATGAGCTGAATGGAGGTGAAGTTCAATTCAAGAATGATGCGTTGTATCGCTTGTCTGCGAAACAAACAAGGCTTATTTCTAAAGCTGATCTGGTTAACAAGGAAGAATATCCAACTACACCCAGTGAAGAGCAGTATTTACTCTATTCAGTGGAAGAGACAATTCAATTAGGAAATTCTAAGTTTGATTTTGGGAGTGTACACAAAGGAGAGTTTAGTAAGAAATTGCCTTTTGTGGTTAGTTTGGAGATGTTGTTAAGAACAAGAATTAAATAAATCGAATCATGTTTTTTTTCATTCCAGAAGTCTAATTTTCACCAGAAGAAAGTTTACTTCGGGAAAGTTTATTAAATCATAATTGAGTTCATGTATACGATCATAATCGTCTTCATTGCTTGTTGGCTAACTTATCTCCAAGAAGATACTTTCCTAAACGCGCAAAAACATATTAAATTGATTCTGATTTTCCAACCTTTGAATAGATAACTAACTTAGCAAAGAGAAATAACACAGGTACTCTAATTTCTGACTTTACAGTTAAGATAAAGCTTACCGTTTTTTTTAACAATTGCAGAGCATGTCAACCTAGGTTGTAAATTGTCTCATCAAATAAGATTTTAGAGAGGGAAAATTAATATGAGTCAAGAAAAGAAGATATCCATAGAAGAATTTAGCAATAAAAAAAGACAGAATGTCTCTGTTGATTTGAATACTGAAAACATCAAAAAAGCTGCAATAACGCATTATCTCCACAATTTCGAAAACGGAACTTCAAAGCATTTTAAGAAAGAAGCTGAAAAGGCGATTAAAGAGTATGTTCAATATAGAAATGGTAAGGAAGAAACAAGTATTGTTGCAGAGAGCGCAATTCAACAATTGTTGTTTGAGGTAAGAGACGTGCCATTTCCTTCGCCTCAAAATAGTAAGTTCGATTTTATTGACTTATTTGCTGGAATAGGAGGGTTTAGAATAGCCTTTCAAAATTTAGGTGGTAAATGTGTTTTTACAAGTGAATGGGATAAAGAGGCCCAAAAAACTTACCGAGCAAACTTTGGAGAAGTCCCTTTCGGAGATATTACATTGGAGCAGACTAAGAAATTCATACCAAACGGCTTTGATATTTTGTGTGCGGGATTTCCTTGTCAAGCTTTCTCTATAGCTGGGAAAAGAGGTGGATTTGAGGATACTAGGGGAACCTTATTTTTTGATGTTGCGGAAATCATAAAACGTAAACAGCCTCAAGCCTTTTTTCTTGAGAATGTGAAGGGGTTAAGAAACCACGATAAGGGAAAAACGTTGGAAACAATCTTACATGTTCTCCGCAATGATCTAGGTTATTTTGTTCCTGAACCACAGATAATAAATGCAAGAAACTTTGGAGTGCCGCAAAATAGAGAAAGAATTTATATTGTTGGGTTTCATAAAAGCACCAAGGTTTCAAATTTTGAATACCCTGAAGCGCTTGGTGTTAAAGTTAAGTTTTCAGATGTTCGGGAAAAGAAAGTACCTGCGACTAAATATTTTCTTTCTACGCAGTATTTACAAACCCTGCACAACCACAAGGCAAGGCATGCTAGTAAAGGAAATGGTTTTGGTTTCGAGATAATACCTGATAATGGAATAACGAATGCCGTAGTTTGCGGAGGAATGGGAAGAGAGCGAAATCTTGTTGTTGATAATCGCATTAAGGATTTTACGCCCACAACTCATATTAAGGGAGAAGTAAATAGGGAAGGTATTCGAAAAATGACACCTAGAGAGTGGGCAAGGCTACAAGGTTTTCCTGATAGTTTCTTGATTCCGGTTGCGGATGCATCTGCATACAAGCAATTTGGCAACTCCGTTGCTGTTCCAGCAATTCAGGCGACAGCCATGAAAATAATTGAAAAATTAGAATTATGATTACCGGTAACAAAGGAGACTGGAGCGAAATATACGCCCTATTGAAAATTTTAGGTGATAAAAAACTTTTTGTTGGAGACGCTGAATTGAATAAAATCGAAAGTTTATTTTATCCAATAATAAAAATAATAAGGGCTGAGTCTGGAGGTGATTTTGAATATATAGTTGATGGTGATATCATCTTAGTTTCTGGTGACAGCGAAGTTCTTCGCATACCCGTTTCAACTTTTTCCGAGGAAGCTGCCAAATTACTTGAGGCAATAAGGGAATCAACAGGTGTTTTCAGTCTTCCAGAGACAGAAGAATTCATGAACTCAATTTATTGCAAAACATTAAAGGCTAAGTCAACAGTAAAAACAGACATTCGAATTGTAATTCATGATCTACGAATCAATCAAAGTATTGATTTGGGATTTAGCATTAAGTCGCAATTAGGTGGTGATTCAACATTGTTGAATGCTGGTAAAACAACAAATTTTATTTACGAAATATCCGATGCCTCGCTTGTTGAATCGCAGGTTGAGCGGATTAATCAAATTGATAGTAGAAGTAAGATTAAGGATCGAATAGCTGAGGTGTTTTTGGTCGGTGGCCGGTTGAAATTTATATCCCTTGAACAGGATATCTTTAGGAACAATTTGGTCTTGATTGATAGTATGTTGCCAAATATATTATCTGAAATCGTTCTTTTATTCTACACAAGTAATTTGAATTCTGTGAGAGAATTATGCGAACAGATTTCAATTTTGAATCCCTTGAATTTTGATAATCAGCATTCTCATGCTTTTTACGAATACAAAATCAAGCGGTTTTTAACTGATGTGGCTCTGGGAATGATGCCTTCAAAAGTTTGGTCAGGACAATATGATGCAACAGGAGGTTATTTAGTTGTAAAAGAAAATGGCGATGTATTGTGCTACCATATATACAATCGCAATCAGTTTGAGGATTACTTGTATGAAAATACAAAGCTAGAGACTGCAAGTAGCACAAGGCATGAATTCGGAACTATATATAAAACCGAGAAAGGATTGCTAAGATTCAAACTTAACTTACAAATTCGATTCAAATAACGAGTTAAGTTTTTGGTAATTCAGAAACATGTTGTGCATCCCTTTTGCAATGAACTAATTTTCCATACCCCGGATAGCAGTGGAAAGCCTTTGAGCGCAGCGAGAAGCTTGGAACGGATAGCCGGAAAAGGTCCTAATTGGTCTTCGACGAATGCCCCGTGGGCGAATGCTACGCGAATGTGCTTCGCACTGTTAGCCGAAATAATGTTAAGAAAAGGGAAGAGAAGGGAAGAATGTTGCGGAGCAATTTTAACTTAGGCGAAGATTTTCCATTAAAAGCAGATACTTCGAGACATTATTGGCCAAACAAATGACAATAAGTGTTAGTTATTGGCAAATGTTTGACATCAAACAAAAGACAGTAAAATGAATTAGTGGCAAATGTTTGATGTAAACAAATCTCTTCGGACTTTTATGTTGAGAATGAAGAATGAAATTTCGAATTTTCAAATTCCAACCAGAATGATTATCTTGTCTAAAGAAAGAAGGTCGATTTTCAAAAGTGATTTTCAAGATGGAATTTCAAAACAAAGAAGCAGTAAATGGAAATGGTTTTTCAACCCAAACCCCCAAAATGTGGCATAAATGTGGCATAAATTGAAAAGAAAAACCCGTAAGAGATTCAAAATGAATAACTTACGGGAATTTTAAGTGGAGATAATCGGATTCGAACCGATGACCTCTTGCATGCCATGCAAGCGCTCTAGCCAACTGAGCTATACCCCCATTCTTCAAGAGGAGGCAAATATAAGGAGAAGATGGAACTTCGTTATTGGAAATCCTTCGGATTTATTCCTATTTCATAATTCCTACTTCGTAATTCCTGTTTCACAATTGATTTCAAGTATTAGTTAATCCGTTGATTGAGAACAACGAAGTTCCAATTACATCGTAGGAATAAAATCTCTGATTTTCCAATTACGCAGTAGGAATAAAATCTCCGATTTTCTAATAACGTAGTTCCCATTACGAAGTAGGAATAAAACCAAAGGTTTTCCAATTACGCAGTTCAAATACCTCTTTTAAGGTATAGCCCTTCCTAGCCAATAAAGTAGCTTTGTAAAGTGAAGAAATCGCTCGCGAATTACCGTCCTGGAGAATGCGCCCAAATAGTGGGTGTGGCTGAACATGCCATGGGAGCGAAACTCATTGAAATGGGATTCTACCCCGGTAAGCACGTGAAAGTGCTGTTCAGAGCGCCATTCAA
>Ga0164295_10000210_pt1 | contig 49362 bp, 41 predicted proteins | sample GEODES006metaG_FD_111798 | JGI IMG/M metagenome (GOLD analysis project Ga0164295, IMG submission 111798) | Oligotrophic lake water microbial communities from Sparkling Lake, Wisconsin, USA - GEODES006 metaG | ecosystem: Environmental > Aquatic > Freshwater > Lake | place: USA: Sparkling Lake...
TCGGACCAGGTGAACTTGTCCGCTGCCGTGGAGTAGTACTGCAGGCCCGAGAGCGCCGCCCCGTACTGCATCATGTCGACGATCATCTGCGGTTGGCCGGTCTCGGCCTTGAGCAGGAACTTGAACAGGTCGTCGCGGTCCTCGATCAGTTTGACCGCGTTGCTGATCACCGCCTGACGCTCCTGCGGTGTCATCCGAGGCCACGGGCCCTCATCGAAAGCCTTGCGGGCCGCGGCACAGGCGGCGTCGACATCGGCGGCGGCGGCCATCGGCACCTTGCCGACGTACTCGCCGGTGGCCGGTGAATGCACCTCGATGACATCAGCGGTCGATGGCTTGACCCACTGGCCACCGATGAAAAGCTTGTCGTATTCGGTCTTGTAGGCGGTCTGCGTCATGGTCGCCACAGTACCGATCAGAAGCGGCGACGAGAACCTGTTTCAGTCGGTGATTGCAGCACCATCACCAGATTGCTCACCAGAAACTCCCGCACACCGGGCAGCGAGGTCAGCCACCACGCCCAACGCGGGTGGTAGCGGGGGAATGCGGCCACCAGTGCCCCGGTGGAGTCGGCCCAGCGCAACCCCTCGGCGGCCGAGACGTCGAACAGTGACGACCCGTAGTTGTTCTTCGGCGGATGGCCGTGCCGACGGCCGTAGCGCGCGGCCGCGCGGGCACCGCCGAGGTAGTGCCACAGGCCGGTCTCGTGACCACCGAACGGACCCAGCCAGACGGTGTAGGACAGGATCGCCAGCCCGCCGGGTCGGGTGACCCGCAGCATCTCCGCGCCCAGTTGCCAGGGTCGCGGGACGTGTTCGGCGACATTCGACGACAGGCACACGTCCACGCTGTGGTCGGCGAACGGCAGCGCCAAACCCGAGGCCCGCACGAATTCCCCCGGCCCGCCGCGGCTGATATTGGCGGCGTGCATCTCGGCCGGGTCGGGTTCGACGCCGACGTAGTTCCAGCCCGCCTCGGTGAATGCCGCCGCGAAATAGCCCGGACCCCCGCCGACATCGAGGATGGTGTGGCCGCGGTGGTCCGAGGGCCGGGCGGCCTGCCACAGGTCGCCGACCATCGCCGCAGTGTCCGCGGCCAGCGCACCGTAGAAGCGGCCCGGGTCGCTTTGTTCGTACCGGAACTCTCCGAGCAACCGAGTTGATCGGGCCAGGGTTGCCCGCCGGGCGAACAGGTCGGTGACGCGCATCGACGCTCACCTTGCCAGATATAGGGTGGGACGGATGTCTGCTCCCGTTCGCTCCGTGCTGCTGTTGTGCTGGCGCGACACCGGCCACCCCCAGGGCGGGGGCAGTGAGACCTACCTCCAACGCATCGGCGCACTGCTCGCCGAATCGGGAATCGACGTCACCCTGCGAACCGCCCACTACGACGGTGCGCCGCGCAGCGAGGTCATCGATCGGGTACGAATCAGCCGCGGCGGCGGGCACTACACCGTCTACATTTGGGCCGGGTTGGCCATGGTGGCTGCGCGGCTCGGGCTCGGTCCGCTGCGGCACTCGCGCCCCGATGTGGTGATCGACAGCCAGAACGGCCTGCCGTTCCTGGCGCGGTTGGCTTTCGGGCGTCGAGTCGTCGTGCTGGTGCATCACTGCCACCGCGATCAATGGCCGGTTGCCGGACGTTTCCTGGCCCGGTTCGGTTGGTTTGTGGAATCCCGCCTCTCCCCGTGGCTGCACCGCAACAACCAGTACGTTACGGTGTCGCTGCCGTCAGCACGCGACCTCACCGATCTCGGCATCGACCCCGCCCGGGTCGCCGTCGTGCGCAACGGTCTCGATGAGGCGCCGCCGAGCACACTGATCGGCCAGCGCTCGGCGACCCCGCGGGCGGTGGTGCTGTCTCGGCTGGTGCCGCATAAGCGGATCGAGGACGCCCTGGATGCCGTTGCGGTATTGCGTGCCCGGATGCCGGACCTGCACCTCGACGTTATCGGTGGCGGCTGGTGGCAGGACCGCCTGGTACGGCATGCCGAACGGTTGGGGATCGCTGATGCCGTCACCTTCCACGGCCACGTCGATGACATAACCAAACACGCTGTGGTGCAACGCTGTTGGGTTCATGTGCTGCCGTCAGCGAAGGAAGGTTGGGGCCTGGCGGTTATCGAGGCGGCCCAGCACGGCGTGCCGACCATCGGTTACCGATCGTCCGGCGGCCTTAATGATTCCGTCGTTGACGGGGTGACCGGACTGCTGGTCGACGACTACGACGCACTGGTGCAACGCCTCGAGCAACTTCTCGGTGATGCCGTACTGCGTGCGGAGCTCGGCGACAAGGCCGCGGCGCGCAGCCAGGAATTCTCCTGGCCACAGAGCGCGGCGGCGATGAGCAGTGTGCTGGAGACTGTGCACGCCGGCGGCCGCGTCAGCGGAGTGATCTAGATGCATGCCGCACGTCCCGGGCTGCTGGAGTACATCGCCTACTGCTACGGCAAGGTGCTGCCCGCCGAGTACGACGACTGGGTGCGTAACGATCTAGCCGGTAGGGGTGCGCGGCGGCGCAACCTCATTCGCGTCACTATTCCGGCGGTACTGGTCATCGCACCGTTGTGGCTGATCCCGGCCACCCTCGGCATGCATCTGGCGATGTCGGCCCTGCTGCTCATCCCCTGCGTCTACTTCGCGCACGCCCTGGACAAGATCTGGCGCGCCCACCGGCTGCGGCAGCACGGCCTCGATCCCGAACTCGTCGACGAGGCGGACCGACAGCGCGATGCCCACATCCACGAGGATTACCGCCGACGCCACGGTCATTCTGAGGACTGAGGGCGCCGTCTCACCGTCACGCCGCCCAGTACCGTCGCGCTGAGAACGAGCATCCCTGCCCAGATCAGGTGGGCCACCATCGCCGCATTCCGTTTCCACTGCGGTACAACGGGACTGATACCGCCGACCCGATACAGCGTCAGATCGGCATCGGCATAGTCGACCGGCAGCGGTGTCAGTGACTGCGCCCCCGACTCGGTGACCACCCAGCCCACCCCGGCCGCGGCCAACGCCGCGCGGTCGGCGCCCTCCGACAGCAACCGCTGCACCTCGCGGGCACGGTCACCTTCGCCGGCGACGGTGCGCCCGGACACGAGGAGATCGCCGGTGGACAAAACGTCGGCGCGAACCCATCGGGACAGCGGGTCCAGTACCGGCGCCGGCCCCGCCCAGCCGAATCGCCGCATGGTTTCCGGCGGCAGCACCGCGACATTCTGCGGATCGGTGTTGATCCTGGCTGCGACCGCGGCCCAACCCTGCGGATAGTGCACCGGAGTGAGATTTCCGCCGACCCCCCAGGCGAGGTCGGGCAGCACGGCGATCACCGCGGCGGCGCACACCGCAGCACTGACACCGGGCCTCATCCAACGGCGCAGGGTGACTACTGCGCCGGCGCCGGCCAGCGCGTAGCCCGGCATCGCACACGCCACCCATTTCTGACCGTCGCGCAGCACAGCCAATCCAGGCAGCCCGTCGACGAGCACACGTGACAGCGCCAGGCCCGGCCCGGTGGCCATCGTCGCCACCAACAGCACACTCACCGCCGCCAGAACCAGCAGCGGCTTCACCGCCGGGCGGCGCAGCAGTGCGGGAATCCCGCATGCCACCACCGCCAGCAGCACCACTGTCGCCACCAACGCCCACACCGTTGTCCGCGAATGCGGCACCGCCTCGGCGTTCCAGATGCCGCCCAGGCCGGCCAGGCTGCCGAGGGTGCCCAGACCCGGTTCGGCCCGGGCTGCGAACGGCGCCAACCCCGCGGACTGGGATCCGCCCAATGCGCCGCCCAGCGCCGAGGCGGTCAGCCATGGCAGGGCCGCCAGCACGGCGACGACCACGATCGCAGCGCCGGCCCGTATCCGGCCGGCACCGCCCCCGGGAACCGCCAGGCACACCAGTGCGACGGCGGCCGCGAGCATCAGGCCGGTCGGGGTGAGTCCGGCCAATGCGATCCAGAACACGACCGCCGCCCACGCCGAGCGTTCGGCCGGCCCGGTTCTCAGCCGCACCACGGCCGCTGCCACCCACGGCAGAGCGCCGTAGGCCAGCAACAGGCTCCAGTGACCCTGTAACAGGCGTTCGGCGACATAGGGGTTCCAGATCCCCACCGTCGCGGCGACCAGTTGGCCCGGTACGCCGGCGTCGGGCAGCAGTTGTGCCGCCAACCGGGCCGCCCCCCAGCCGGCCAGGAACAGCCCGGCTATCAGCACCGCTTTGACGACCACACCACCGTCGAGGATCGCCGATAGTACGGCGACGGCGAAATCCTGCGGCACCGCGCGCGGAGCGGCTTCACCCAGACCAATCGCAGAGTCGGACAGATAGGACCGCGGTGTCGAAACGGCGTCCCGCAACAGCAGGTACCCCGATGTCAGCAGCGGCGCGGTCACAGCCAACGTCAGCGCGAAGGCGTAGCCCGACGGCACCCATCGCAGTGTTCGGCGGTGCGCCACGGTCATCGATGTCACCGCTGCGCGGGTGGTTGCTCCGGTCGCCGGGTGGGGATCTTCTCGGTCGGCGCCTGCGCGGCGGGCATGGGACCGGTCTCGTCCTTACCGAAGATTCCCAGTTCGATATCGTCCTCGCCCGGCCCGGCCAGTGCTGACTCGACCCGCACGCTGAACCACGCCAGCAGGCCCGCGCCCACCAGGGCGACCAGACCCGCGGCGGTGAAACTGATCGGCAGGATGCGCGACCACAGCGCCACCCGATCACGCTCGTCGCGGGCCGCAGCCACCTGTGACTCGACGGTCTGTTCGGTGGACGTCACCTTGTAGTCGGCCAGTGCCATCTCGGGGTTGAGCGGATCGCGGGCGTAGTAATGATTCGCGTGCTCCTGCGCCTTGACCACGACTCCGGTGACCGGGTCGACCCAGAAGGTGCGCTGGGCGGCATAGAACCGCGTCATGGTGATCGGCTCGTAGGGGTCGCCCGGTAATCCCCACAGTTCTGCTCGCGCCGTGACCTCGCCGTCTTCGTTCCGGTCGTAGAGCGAGGCGTACTTGATCGGGTCGACGAGCTTTCCGTCGGCGTCATAGCCGACGTTCTGGGTGAACCGATAGGTCGTCAGCCCGTTCACATCGTCCTCGCCGTCGTAGTTGGCGTCGAAGGGCTTCTGTGCGATCGCGTCGAAGAAGGGATATGACTTCTTCTCTGTGTTGAACGGGAACCGGTAGGCAAGGCCCTCATGCGGCAGGGCGATGTTGGTCGACGGCTTATCGTCATCGAACGTCCGTGGCTTCTGCACTGAGCCGCCCGGACGCTCGTCGTCGGACACCGCCTGCGCGGTCCTGCGGTTCAGTGTCACGGTGTCGACCATGGCCAACAGCAGTCCGTTCTCCTGCTGCCTGTCGGTGCGCCGGACGGAGGTGCCCACCTGCAAGGTCACCACCTGGGCATTGGCGGGGGTTTCGACGGTGATTGCCTGCTGGGAAACCAGTGGGACGTCGTTGTCGATGACGAATCGTGTTGCCGACAGCGAGGCCGGGTCCAGAGCCGTCCCGGTGCCACTGCTGACGAGGGTCTCGTCGATGTCGAGCGGGATCTTCTCGATCTTGCCGGCGGTGTAGGTGGTCAGCAGTACCGCGGCGGTCAGCAGTGCGGCTCCCAGGCCCATGACGGCCAGCGCCACGAGACGTAACACGCTTGCGCGGTTCACGCTGCCCCGGCCTCCTCAGTGCTGTCCTGAATAAAGTGCTGTCCTGAATGAAATGCTGTCCTGAATAAACGGGCTGTCCTGTAAACGGGATTGACCCTAACAGCAGAAACGAGGCCCAAACCGCCCGCCGCATGGATTCTGCTCGACCCGCTATCGCGGGCGACCCCGGCACCGGCACACTGATTGCCATGAAACCCGAGTCCGAGCAGGTCGGTGGGACCCGGGGCTTCCTGCCGGCAGTCGAGGGTCTGCGGGCCTGCGCGGCCATGGGTGTGGTGCTTACCCACGTCGCCTTCCAAACCGGCACGTCGGGCGCGGTGGTGGGCCGATTGCTGCACCGTTTCGACCTGGCTGTTGCGGTGTTCTTCGCGCTGTCAGGTTTCCTACTGTGGCGCGGACATGCGGCGGCCGCACGCGGATTGCGCCACCGGCCCGCCACCGGCCACTATCTGCGGTCCCGGCTGGTTCGCATCCTGCCGGGTTACCTGTTCGCCGTGGTGGTGATCCTGACCCTGCTGCCCGAGGCCAACCACGCCAGCCCGACCGTGTGGTTCGCCAATCTGACACTCACCCAGGTGTACGTGCCGCTGACATTGACCGCCGGACTCACCCAGATGTGGAGTCTCTCGGTGGAGGTCAGCTTCTACCTGGCCCTGCCGATCCTGGCCTGGCTCGCCTATCGGCTGCCGTTGCGTGCCCGGGTACCGGTGATCGCTGCGGTGGCGGTGATCAGCCTGGGGTGGGGGCTGCTGCCCATCCACACCCCCGCGGGGGTCAACTACCTCAACTGGCCGCCGGCCTACGCGTCCTGGTTCGCGGCCGGGATGTTGCTCGCCGAATGGACAGTCAGCCCGATTGGCTGGGCGCACAAGCTGGCCCGCAACCGGCCAGCCATCACCACGATCGCAGTGGTGGCCTACCTCATCTCAGCATCGCCGCTGGCCGGTCCTAAGGATCTGGTTCCGGCCACGCTCGGTCAGTTCGTGGTGCGCACTTCGATGGGGGCCGTCGTCGCCGGCGCGCTACTGGCTCCGCTGGTACTCGATCGTCCCGATACCCCGCACCGGATTCTGGGCAGCCCGGCCATGGTGGTTCTCGGTCGGTGGTCCTACGGGCTATTCGTCTGGCATCTCGCGGCATTGGTGATGGTCTTCCCGATGGTGGGAAAGTTCATGTTCAACGGAAACTTCTTCGTGGTGCTGGGTCTGACGCTGGTACTCGGATTCGCCATGGCAGCAGTCAGCTACGCGCTGATCGAGTCACCGTGCCGGAATGCGTTGCGCCGCTGGGAATACCGGCGGGCTCAACCGGGCCGGGCAGACGGACGCCCGTCGGTGCCGGTGCCTCCGCTGGACAGTTCGGTCACCGATGCGCCTGAGCCTTTAGCCGCGCGATAACTTCATCGCGCTTGAGCCTTTAGCCGCGCGATAACTTCATCGCGCACTGCGGTGCGGCGCGCCTTTCCAGCGTCATCGCGCAGTGGGGTGTCAACGAACTCCACGCTGCGCGGCACCTTGTATTCCGCGAGCCGCTCGGCCACGAACGCTGTAACGCCGGCTTCGTCCAGTTTGTTTGCCTGGGTGTGAACCAGTGCGTGTGGAACCTGCCCGAGGTCCTCGTGTGGGATACCAACCACCAGACACGACAGCACATCCGGATGCTCGGACAGTGCGTTCTCGATCTCCGCCGGGTAGACATTGCGGCCGCCGACGGTGAACATATCGACCCGGCGGTCGGCCAGGTACAGATACCCGTCGACGTCGAACCAGCCCAGGTCGCCCAGCGAGTCCCAGCCGTCACGGTTCTTGGCGGTGCTGCCGATGTAGCGGTAGGTCGGTCTGCTGCCGGGGCGAGGACGCAGGTAGATCTCACCGACTACATCCGGCGGACATTCGTTGCCGTCGTCGTCGAGCACCTTCATCTCTCCGGACACCACCCGGCCTACTGAACCGCGATGGCTCAGCCACTCAGTGCCACTGATGAACGTCAGTGCTTGAAGTTCGGTGCCGCCGTAGAGTTCCCACACCACCTCCGGGCCGAGAATCTCGATCCAGGCTTCCTTGATATGGGGCGGGCACGGTGCGGCCAGATGCCACCACCGCCGCACCGACGACAGGTCGAAGCTGCCCGGATCGGCGCGGTAGACGGGTAGCAGCCGCTGCATGATGGTCGGTACGGTCGCCAGGTAGTCGACCCGGTACTCGGTGATCAGTCGCAGGAACTCGAGCGGGTCGAAACGCTTCATCAGCACCAGGTGCTGGCCCGTCGCCAGCGCCATGGTGGCCGACGTGAATCCGGTGTTATGGCTCAGTGGCACCGACACCAGCTGGGTGTCGCTCGGCAGGTTCCCCATCATCGCCGCCACCAGTGCGCCTTGAAAGCGGCTGTCGGTGCCGGCCTCGATCAGCTTGGGGCGACCGGTGCTTCCCCCCGATGCCATCGACTTCAGCGACGGTGACACCGCCTCGGGCAATCGGGCGTCGGACAGCTCGGTGCGGGGTGTGAAGTCGCCGGAGACCGAGTGCACCTTCCCGCGCGGATCAGGCCGACCGACCAGCAGCGCCCGGGGCATCAGATCCAGCAGGTCGGCATACTCGGTATCGGGTAGCCGCGATGAAAGCGGTTGCGGAATAGCACCGAGTTTCCAGGTTGCCACCACCGCCTGCACCCATTCAATCGAGTTCGGCAGGGCGATGGTGACGTAATCGCCTTGTTTCACGCCGAGTTCGGCATAAGCCCGCGCCAGCCGATTGGTGATCGACTCCAACTGGCCGCGGGTCACCGTGCGCCCGTTGTGCGTGACCGCCGGGGCATCGGGGGCCTGGGCTGCCAGTTGGCTCATCTGCATCCCGATCGACGCAACGGGTTCCAGGTCCGCCACTAGTAGGCGCCCCGGTGGCCGAGGATATTGCGGGGGTTGTCCACCAGCATTGTGGTGATCTGTTCCTCGGTGACGCCGCGCTGCCGCAGTGCCGGCAACACATCGTTGTGGATGTGCAGGTAATGCCAGTTCGGGAGGACAACGGGCAGCGCGGCCTCCGGAAGCCAGTCGATGAAGCAGGACGCGTCGTGAGCCAGGACCATTTTGTCGGCATGGCCGCGTTCACACATTTTCGCCACGGTGTCGACCCGGTCGTCGAAACTGAGGATGTTGTCCAAACCAAAGCGGTCCATGCCCAGATAGGACCCAGCCGCGATCAGTTCCGCCAGATAGTCCAGGTCGGTGGTGTCGCCGCTGTGCCCGATGATCACCCGGCCGAGGTCGACGCCCTCCTCGGCGAAGATGCGCTGCTGATCGAGGCCTCGTCGGGAATGCGCATGGGTGTGGGTGGTGATCGGCACTCCGGTCGCACGGTGCGCCTGGGCGACCGCACGCAATACCCGTTCGACGCCGGGCGTGAGCCCCGGTTCGTCCGTCGCGCATTTGAGGATCGCCGCCTTCACCCCGGTGTCGGCGATGCCCTCGTTGATATCCCGCACGAACATGTCGGTCATGGTTTCCGGCCCGTTGAGTGCGGTGCCGGGTCCGCTGAAGTGGAAGTACATCGGAACGTCGTTGTAGGTGTAGACGCCGGTGGCCACCACGATCTTCAAGTCGGTTCGGGCGGCCACCCGCTGGATCCGGGGGATGTAGCGGCCGAGTCCGATAACGGTCGGATCGACGATGGTGTCGACGCCGATCGCTTTGAGTGCGTTGAGCTTCTCGACCGCGGCATCCTCGCGGGCCTGGTCGTCGCCCCAGCCTTCGGGGTAATTCGCCATGATCTCCGGGGACAGGACGAACACGTGCTCGTGCATGAGCGTGACACCCAGATCGGCGATCGCGATCCGGCCACCAACGGTTTCCACTTCGGACTGCTGCGTCATGAGACGCACCCTACGGCGAAGGGGTTGCGGTGTGATCTTTTTCGGGCAGCACCGAGGCGGCCAGCGCCGCGACGGCGACCAGGGCCGGCAGTTGAACCCAGGCAGAGTGTCCGATGTAGCCGTCGACCGAGCGCCACGGGTACCGCGCGAGCAACGCTCCGGCCAGAATCAGTCCGGCCGGAGCCACGGCCAGAGTCAGCCGGTCGAGAAGATCTCGTCGGTGCCGCAGCAGGTGGGCGGCGATCAGTGCCGCGCCGAATACCGCGATACCTCCCACCCCGGCGATCACCGCGCCCGCGGCCACCAACCCGATTGTGGCCGTGACAACTGGTGACCAGGGCCCCGCCGGTTGCGTCGGCGACACCGGTCGGCGTGCCGGTATCAGCGCGAGCAGCAGCAGCACCGGCAGTAGCGCAAGCCCGCCGATCAGTCCGGCACGGTAGGTGGAGTTTGATTCAAAGCTCACGGTGATGGTGCCCTGTGCGCCCGCCGGCACCACCCAACCCTGCTGCCAGCCGTTGACGATCACCGGTGTCAGCGTGGCGTCGTCCGGTGTGTGTGCGACCCAGCCGGGGTTCACACTTTCGGGTACCACCACGACCCGGGTGATGGGTGATCGCGTGACCTCGATCGTCCGGCGGTCCGATGTCCAGCCGGTGATCTGTGCGGGAGTCGTTGGTGCCGTGGTGATTTCGGCTGCCAGTGGTCCGTTGAGCTGCGCACCGTCGACGATGAACGCCGGACCGGGACTGATCAACAATTCCTGGGTTCCGGCGCGCAGCGCGATCGGAGCCGGATCACATGCCTGTGCTGCGATCGGATTGCCCGTCAACAGCGCGTCCACCGTCGTGGACACCGAGGTCTGCACAAACCGGCCCGACACCGCGATCACCGGTCCCTCGCCGCACGGTATCTCGATCGTCCTGGCGCGGTTGGTTGCCGCGTCCGCGGGGGCGATCGGTGCGCCGTCCGAACCCAGCGCGCTGACCTCGGCCAGGCCCGGTGGTTTGAGTTGGTCGAAACCCAGCGCGGTGCGGTCGATGATGTCATCCCAGTCCAGCAGGCTGATCCGGATGGTGTCGGTGAACCGGGGGTGTAGTGACACCGTCTGCTCTCGGGCATCGGCACTGAGCCGGCGAACCTGGGGGCCGTCACCGAGGTCGACGGCGATCATCGTCGGATGGGTGGGCAGTTCTGAAGCGCTGGCCATCAGCCGCAGTCCGGATACCGCAGTGGGACTGGGCAGTGTCATCGTCAACGTCGGCGAGGATCCGCGCTGCACCGCATTCTGCTGCGCCGTCCACGAGGTGCGCGGGTCACCGTCGGTGGCCGCGTAGGCAGATCCCTGGACGTCGATGAGGTCAGCGTCGCCGCGCGCCCGGGTGCGGTCGGGTTGGGCGATCAGATCTGCCAGGCGCGGCCCCTGTCTGGCGCGTACCCAGACAGTCGGGGTGACGTCGACCGGGGCGGGCACACTCAGCGTTCGGCTCAGCGTCACGGGCTCCTCGGGTGCCACCGCCATCGAGGCCGCACAGTGCACGTCGTCGGCGGCGTCGGCACAACCGTCCCGGCCGAGCAGTTCTGATCCCAGATCCCAGGCCGCCACCTCGGACCCTCTCGGCGGTGCCGGTACGACGACGGTGTGGCGAAGGTCGACGGGATGGGCGAATCCGGATGCGTCGTACTGGGTCACCGACAGTTCGGTGATGCCGAACTGCACGCCGGAGGACCCGTCGTCGGTGCCCACCGCCGTGATCCGGACCCACGGGGTTTCCCCGTAGGGCAGCGCCACGGTCAGCGGAACGCCCGGTTGATCGAAGCTCACGGTGCTGGTGCCGTTGACGGTGGACACCTGGAGTCGGCGTACCTGTGCACCGACCGCGGTGGCACTCGGTGTGATGGTCAGAGTTGCGTTGGTGACCGGACGGTCGAAGTCGATCTGCAGCCACTGTCCCAGTGCCGGCTGCAGCGAGTTGGACACCCACGCCGTGGCCGGGTCGGAGTCGACCGCGGCAACCGGGGAACTCGCTGGCGCGACCGTGGGAAGCGCGGTGGCATCCGATGACGAACTCGAGGCGCTCAGACGTCCACCCGACCACTGACCCTGTGTCAGCGCGGCGTCCGGTGCTGGATAGTCAGGCACCCGGTTGAAGGTGTCGCGCCGGTCGCCGGGGGCCCTGATGGCCGACGAATGGTCGTCGACGCGGCCGTAGTCGGTCTCGCGGTCGGCCGGGGTGTCGGTCACGATCACGCCGCGGCCGGGTGGAGTCGACAATCCGGCCCGTTGCGCGTCGGAGGTCAGCAGCATGGGTCCCAGCGGGGCCAGGCCGAGCAGGCGCCGTCGTTCGTCGATCCGAAGCAGCGACTCCGGGCCACCGTCGACGCGCACCATCTCATTGGCGGAACTGAGATAGGGGCTACCGGGATCGCCGGTGCCGACGGGTTGGACCCGGTAGATCTCGATTGCGGGGAACCGGGGCCGCAGGCCGCTGTCGCTGACGAAGCCTTCCACGGTTCCCGGCCCGACCGGTTCGCCAAACTGCGCCACCTTCTGCAGGCCCGGCGATCCGCTCACTGCCCGGTGCACCAGCAGCGGTCGCGCCGAGCGCGAGGTGTCGGGGTCGAGGTCATTGCGTACCACCACATAGGAGATGCCCTGGCGGGCCAGAGTGTCGGCCAGTCCGGCCGATCCTCGGCCCGCCGCCATCAACCGCTGCACCGAATCCAGTGCCCGGATCGTCTGCGGCGGTGTCAGCGGGATGGAATCGCGCACACCCCAGGGGAATTCGCCGAGAACCTGTAGTGGTTCGTCGTGGGTGTTACCCCAGACCTGGTTGGCGAACGGAGCTCCGGGAACCACCAGTACCCGCCCCGTTGGGTCCTGCTCGGTGAGCCAGTCGGCGGCCTGGTGCCAGTAATCCGGGATGGCGCGGAAGGCCCCCGGCGGGGTGAGGCGACCGGTCCAGGCCAGTGAGGTCGCGACCGCCAGCGCAGTTAACACGACGATCCCCACCGCTATTCGCCTATCGTTCTCGGGATGCGCGAACCCGCGGACCCACACCGGTCGGGAGACGCTGCCGGGCAACGGGATTCGGCCCAGCAGATGAGCAATTCCGAGCACCAGCGGTATTCGGATGGCCGGCTCGATCTTGTGCACGTTGCGTAGCGGCGCCCCGGCCGCGTCGAGGAAAGTCTGAACCGCATGAGCCAGCGGCGAGCCGAGTCCACCTGAGTAACCGGCGGTCAACAGCACCAGTCCGATGATCAGCATGGTCACCAACCGACCGCGAGCCGGCATTGAGCGCAATGTGAGTCCGGCCAGTCCGCCGGCGGCGACCAGTGTGGTGGCCAACACCGCAACCGGCTGAGACACCAGCGACGACGCCGCGGTTGTGTCGGGCGCTACGAACGGCGTCCAGCTGGATGTTCCGCGCAGCACTTCAATCAGCGATGTCCACTGGGTCGTGACGCCGGATGATTCGATGAAGTCCAGGAACGGCGGACTGACTCGGCCCAGCAGAACCAAAGCGATCACCCACCACGTCACCGCGAGCACAGAGGTCAGTGCCCACCAGGCGGTGAACCGACGCCACAGCGGGTCGGGCCGATGACAGGCCCACCAGATGAGTGCGGGCAGACATGCGGCCAGGCTGGCAACAGCGTTGACCGCACCCATGAGCGCCAGCGCGAGTCCTGCCCGGGCGGCCAGTATCCGCAGCGACTGCGGGTGGCCTTTGAGCGCCAGTATCACCGGGAGCAGCACCCACGGCGACAGCATTATGGGCAGCGTCTCGGAGGAAATCGACCCCAGTGTGGTCAGCACCCGGGGCGACAGAGCGAACGCCACCGCGCCGACGAGCCGCGACGTGCGGGTCCCGATGCCGAGGGTCTCGGCTACCCGTAACAGCCCCCAGCATCCCGCCGTGAGGAGTACCGCCCACCACAGCCGTTGCGTCACCCAGCCGGGCACCCCGAGTGCGTGCCCCAGCAGAAAGAACGTGCCGTGCGGAAACAGGTAGCCGTAGGCCTGGTTCTGCACCTGACCGAACGGCAGGTCGCTGTTCCACAGGTCGGCTGCCCGGGCAAGGAAGCGCAACGGGTTGGCAGTCAGATCCAGTTTGGTGTCCGGGGCGATCAGCCCGGGCGAGGAGGCAAAACACAGCGCGAGCGCGGCCAGGAAGATCCCGGCCAACCACCGACGCGACAGCGGCGATCCGATGGTGGTGTCCGCCGCGGCCGTGGGCGGGGCGACGGTGCTCAGATTAGCCGCGGTTGCCGTACTCGACGCGGTTGAGCACCGATGAGGCCGGGTCGCCGGGCGACAGGGGCGGCTTGGTGTCCTGCTGAATCATCAGAGTCACCCCGAATACCGAGGCGGCCCCGAGCAGCAGACCGACCAGAATGGAGGCTCCCGCCGGCACGACGAACCGGGTCATGATCGGCACTCCTTGCGTTCGCTGGAACTGGCCAGGTCGGGTTCAACCCCGCTGGTGAACCTAGCACGGGCGCGCGCCCCACCGACGGTGCGTTGGACTCCGGCGACGGCCATGACAGCGGCCATGACAGCATGGGGGAATGGTCATTCGCCTGCTCCCGGTCCGCGCCATTGCGGCATTGACAGCCCTACCGCTCGCGCTGGCGGCCTGCTCGTCGCCGGCCTCCCGCACCGCATCGGCACCCGCCACGGAGGTCAGCGCCGCGCAATCCGACGGCGTTACCGCGATGGCCGGGCCCCTCCCGGCGCCGTCAGCCCCGGCGCCGCCGTTCTGCGGTGACGTGGCGGCGCTGTCGACCCGCGACAAACTCGCCCAATTGCTGATGGTCGGCATCAAGAACGGGGCCGACGCTCGAGCGGTGGTGAGCAGCTATCACGTCGGCGGCATCATGATCGGGAGTTGGACCGACCTGTCGATGCTGACCGACGGCACCATCAACGACATCTCCAACATCGGACCGCTGCCGCTGGCGGTCAGCGTCGATGAGGAGGGGGGCCGGGTATCACGGCTGTCCTCGCTGATTGGCGCGGCACCCTCGGCGCGCACCCTGGCACAGACCCAGACGCCCGAGCAGGTCTACAACCTGGCGCTGGCACGCGGTCAGCAGATGCGCGGCCTGGGTATCACCGTCGACTTTGCTCCCGTCGTGGACGTCTCCAACCAGGGCGCCGACACCGTCATCGGTGACCGTTCGTTCTCCAATGATCCCGCGACCGTCACCACCTATGCGGGAGCGTTCGCCCGCGGCCTGCGCGCCGCCGGTGTGCTGCCGGTGCTCAAGCACTTCCCCGGCCACGGTCACGGCTCCGGTGACTCGCACACCGCGGGTGCGGTGACCACCCCGCCGCTGTCCGATCTGATGACCAGCGATCTGGTGCCCTACCGCACGTTGACCACCGAGGCCCCGGTCGCGGTGATGATCGGCCACCTCGAGGTGCCCGGGCTGACCGGCAACACCCCGGCCAGCCTCAGTGCGGCCGCGGTGAACCTACTGCGCAGTGGCGGCTACGGCGGCCCCGGCTTCAACGGACCGATCTTCAGCGACGACCTGTCTTCGATGGCCGCGATCTCGTCGCGATACGGGGTGGCCGAGGCGGTGCTGCGCGCCCTGCAGGCCGGTACCGACGTGGCCCTGTGGATCACGACCGCCGAGGTTCCCACGGTGCTGGACCGGTTGGAGAAGGCGGTCAATGGCGGTGAGCTCGCGATGGCGGCAGTCGAGGGTTCGGTGCTGCGGATGGCCGGCATCAAGGGCCCCAGCGCTCGCTGCGGCGGCTAGTCATGGCCGGTGGAGCCGGTGGAACCAAGCGGTTGCCGCGAGCGGTTCGCGAGCAGCAGATGCTCGATGCCGCCGTACAGATGTTCTCAGTCAACGGCTACCACGAGACGTCGATGGACGCGCTCGCCGCCGCGGCCGAAATATCCAAGCCGATGCTCTACCTGTACTACGGCTCCAAGGAGGAGTTGTTCGCTGCCTGTCTGAGCCGGGAATTGAGCCGCTTCGTGGAAGCGGTCCGCGCAGACATCGATCTCAAACAGAGTCCGCACGAGTTACTGCGCCGCACCATCTTGTCGGTGTTGCACTACATCGATGCCAATCGGGCGTCGTGGATCGTGCTCTATACCCAGGCCACCAGTTCACAGGCGTTCGCGCAGACCATCCGCGAGGGTCGGGAGAAGATCATCGACCTGGTGGCCCGGCTACTGGAAAACGGCACCAGAAATCCCAAGCCGGACAACGATTTTCACATGATGGCGGTGGCCCTGGTCGGGGCCGGGGAGGCTGTCGCAGCCCGGGTCAGTGTCGGTGACGCCGATGTCGACGAGGCGGCGGAACTGCTGATCAACCTGTTCTGGCGAGGCCTCAAAGGAGCGCCCGCACCGACCCGGTGAGGTGCGGGTAGCCCTTGGCTAGATCGCGCAGCGTGATATCCCAACCCTGCTCCACCCGGTCGATGTATATCCCGAGTTCCGACGGGAGAAACACCGGCTTGCCGAACCTGACCGCATAGCTGACGGCGTCGGGAAGCTGTCCTTCGATATTGGCCAGAACTGCTGCGGCACTGAACATCCCGTGTGCAATCGGACGTGGGAAACCGAACACCTTCGCCCCGAGCAGGCTGGTGTGGATCGGGTTGTGGTCGGCGCCTATCGAGGCGTATCGGCGGATCTGCCGCGGGGTGATTCGCAGAGTGGCGCCTGCTGGTGGCAGCTTCTGCGCCTGTGGCGGCTCCGGCTTGGACTCCTCGGACAGACTGGTTCGCTGCTGATGTAGAAAGGTCGTGACCTGATCCCAGGCGGGCTCGTTGCCGACCGACACCCGGCTCACCACATCAACCAGCAGACCTCTGCGGTGTTCGCGGAGATTCTCCGCATGTGTGCAGATACCAACGGTGTCGGTCACCGCGATCGGCCGATGCCGGGTGATCCGGTTCTCCATGTGCACCGCGCCGATGGCCGCGAAGGGGAAGTCGAAGCCGGTGACCAACTCCATCACCGCCGGGTAGGTCAGCACGAAGGGATAGGTCAGCGGCAGGGTGTCGCTGTAGCGCAGGCCGGTGACCGCGGCGTAGGCGGCGACGTTTGCACGGTCGATCGCGACGCCGTCGACGGTGAGTGTTCTATTCGGCAGCCGATCGCCGCGGGGTATCAGCGGAAGTGAACCGATGGCCGCGCGCAGAAGACTATTCAGGGCCATCAGGCTCCCAGCATGGCCTGGCCACACACCCGGATCACGTTGCCGGTGACGGCGTTTGAGGCCGGGCTGGCAAAATAGGCGATGGTCTCCGCGACATCGACGGGCTGCCCGCCCTGATACAGCGAGTTGAGCCGGCGGCCTACCTCCCGGGTGGCCAGCGGTATCGCGGCGGTCATGGCGGTCTCGATGAATCCGGGAGCCACCGCGTTGATTGTTATGCCCTTTTCGGCCAGTGACGGCGCCAATGCCACAGTGATGCCGATCATGCCGGCCTTGGTGGTGGCGTAGTTGGTCTGGCCCCGGTTGCCCGCGATCCCCGCCATCGACGACAATCCGATCACCCGGCCTCCGGTACCGATGGATCCGTTGTCCACCAATCCTTCGGTAAGCCTCAGCGGGGCAAGCAGATTCACCGCGACCACCGCGTCCCATCGCGCGTCATCCATGTTCGCCAGCAGCTTGTCGCGGGTGATTCCGGCGTTGTTGACGAGGATGTCGGCTCGTCCGCCGTGGTGTTCGCCCAGATGAGCGGTGATCCTGTCGACGGCATCGGGCGCGGTGACATCGAGTGCCAGCGCGGTCCCGCCGACTCGCGCCGCGGTCTGCTCTAGGGCCTGCGCGGAATCCTCAATATCGATCGCCACCACATGGGCGCCATCACGGGCGAAAACTTCGGCGATGGTGGCTCCGATCCCGCGTGCCGCACCGGTGACGATCCCGACCATGCCGGCCAGTGGTTTGTTCCAGTCCGCGGGCATCGACGAATCAGCGGATCCGATGGAGAACACCTGCCCGTCGACGTAGGCGGACTTCGCCGACAGGATGAACCGCATCGTCGACTCGCAGCCGGAGGCGCCCGCGTTGGCACCGGGGGAGACGTAGACCAGTGCGACGGTGGCGCCGCGACGCATCTCCTTGGCCAATGAGCGGGTGAACCCTTCGAGGGCCCGCTGCGCGATGTGTTCGTGCGCGTCGGCCACCTCATCCGGGGTGCTGCCCAGCACGACGATACGAGCCGACGGCCCGAGGTTGCGCAGCAACGGGGTGAAGAACTCGAACAATCCGCGCAATCCGACGGGTTCGGTGATGCCGGTGGCATCGAAGACCAGACCGCCGAAGGTGTCGGCCCATCGCCCACCGAGGTTGTTTCCTGCAACGTCGTAGTCATCGGCAAGTGCTGCCCGCAGGGGTTCGGCCAATCGGCCTTCGCCGCCGACCAGCAGTGGGCCGGACAGTGGCGGATCGCCGGGCCGGTAGCGGCGCAGCGTCTCCGGTGCCGGCAGGCCGAACTGCTTGGCCAGGAACGACCCCGGCGCGGATGTGATCACCTGGGAAACGAGGTCGGAAGCCACGTTCGATAACGTACGCCAGATGGCAACAACGAACCGTCGTAGGGTCGCCGTGCTCGGTGGCAACCGCATTCCGTTCGCGCGATCGGACGGCGCATACGCCGAGGCGTCGAACCAGGACATGTTCACCGCCGTGCTCAGGGGTCTGGCCGAGCGCTTCGGCCTGGATGGCGCGCGACTTGACGCGGTGATCGGCGGCGCAGTGCTCAAACACAGCCGAGACTTCAATCTGATGCGCGAATGCGTTCTGGGCAGCCCACTTTCGCCGTCCACGCCGGCGTTCGATCTGCAGCAGGCCTGCGGAACGGGTCTGCAGGCGGTGATCGCCGCCGCCGATGGAATTTCGGCCGGCCGATACGAGGTTGCCGCGGCAGGTGGTGTCGACACCACCTCCGACGCCCCGATCGGGTTGGGCGACAACCTGAGACGCTCACTTCTTGCGGTACGTCGGGCGCGTTCGACGGTTGATCGAGTCAAGCTGGTTGGCCGGTTACCGGCCGCCCTGGGCGTTGAGATCCCCACCAACGGTGAGCCGCGCACCGGGCTGTCCATGGGCGACCATGCCGCGATCACCGCGAAGCAGATGGGCATCAAACGAGTCGACTCCGACCAGTTGGCCGCGGCCAGCCACCGCAATATGGCGGCCGCCTACGATCGCGGTTTCTTCGATGACCTCGTCACCGGGTTCCTCGGTCTGTACCGCGATGACACCCTGCGGCCGGATTCCACCGCGGAGAAGCTCGCCACGCTTCGGCCGGTGTTCGGGGTGAAGGCAGGTGATGCAACCATGACCGCCGGTAATTCCACGCCGCTGACCGACGGCGCCTCGGTGGTACTGCTGTCCGGCGAGGACTGGGCACAGGCGCACGGACTGAGTCCGTTGGCCTACTTCGTCGACGCCGAGACCGCCGCGGTGGATTACGTCACCGGCACTGACGGGCTGTTGATGGCTCCCACCTACGCCGTGCCGCGCCTGTTGGCCCGCAACGGATTGGGTCTGGGGGACTTCGATTTCTATGAGATCCACGAGGCCTTCGCCTCCGTGGTGCTATGCCATCTGCAGGCCTGGGAGTCGGCGGAGTACTGCAGGCAACGGCTGGGCCTGGATGCCGCGCTGGGTTCGATCGATCGGACCAAGCTCAATGTCAACGGTTCGTCATTAGCCGCCGGTCACCCGTTTGCGGCCACGGGCGGCAGGATCGTCGCCCAGTTGGCCAAGCAACTGGCCGAGAAGAAGGCGCGAACCTCGGCGCCGGTGCGCGGGCTGATCTCGATCTGCGCGGCGGGTGGACAGGGTGTGACGGCCATCCTGGAAGCGTGAGGCTGGGTCCCGGGATGTCCTAGAAGGCGGCTTCGTCGAGCTCCATGATCTCGTTGTCCACCGTCTCGATCACCTGCCGTGTACTACTGAGCAGCGGCAGGAAGTTCTTGGCGAAGAACGAGCCGACCGCGATCTTGCCCTCGTAGAAGTGCACATCGGCCGTGGTGGCGCCGCCGGTGTCCAGCGCCTCGATGGCCGTGGCGGCCTGGCGCAACAGCAACCAGCCGATGACGAGGTCGCCCACGCTCATCAGGAACCGAACCGACCCGAGGCCCACCTTGTAGATGCTCTTGGTGTCCTCCTGCGCGGCCATCAGATAGCCGGTCAGCGCTGTTGCCATGCCCTGGACATCCTCGAGCGCCTTGGCCAGCAGTGCGCGCTCGGTCTTGAGACGTCCGTTGCCGGATTCGTTCTTGACGAACTCGCCGATCTGGCCGACCACGTAGCCCAGCGCCACACCCTTGTCACGAATGATCTTGCGGAAGAAGAAGTCCTGTGCCTGGATGGCAGTGGTGCCCTCGTAGAGCGAGTCGATCTTGGCGTCGCGGATGTACTGCTCGATCGGGTAGTCCTGGAGGAATCCGGAACCGCCATAGGTCTGCAGGCTCTCGGTGAGCTTGGCGTAGGCCTGCTCTGAGCCGACACCCTTGACGATCGGCAGCATCAGGTCGTTGACCTTGACCGCCAACTCGGCGTCCACTCCGTGAACCGCCTTGGCAACCGCGGTGTCCTGGAAGGTCGCTGTGTAGAGGTACAGCGCCCGCAGGCCCTCGGCGTAGGCCTTCTGAGTCATCAGGCTGCGGCGTACGTCCGGGTGATGCGTGATGGCGACTCGAGGCGCGGCCTTGTCGGTCATCTGGGTCAGGTCAGCACCCTGGATCCGGCTCTTGGCATACTCCAGGGCATTGAGGTAACCCGTCGATAGCGTGGCGATTGCCTTGGTGCCCACCAGCATTCGGGCCATCTCGATAACGTCGAACATCTGCGCGATGCCATCGTGTACCTCGCCGACCAGCCAGCCCTTGGCGGGTACGCCATGCTGACCGAAGGTCAACTCACAGGTGGTCGAGACCTTGAGGCCCATCTTGTGCTCGACGTTGGTGACGAAGGCGCCGTTGCGCTCGCCGGGTTCGCCGGTCTCGAAGTCGAACAGGAACTTCGGCACCAAGAACAGCGAGAGTCCCTTGGTGCCCGGGCCGGCACCCTCGGGGCGGGCCAGCACCAGATGGAAAATGTTCTCGAATAGGTCGTCGGCGTCCGCGGAGGTGATGAACCGCTTCACGCCGTCGATATGCCAGGAGCCGTCGTCCTGCTTGATCGCCTTGGTGCGGCCGGCGCCTACGTCTGAGCCTGCATCCGGCTCGGTCAGCACCATGGTGGAACCCCAGCCGCGCTCGGCAGCGAAGACTGCCCATTTCTTCTGTTCTGCGGTACCCAGCTTGTGGAGAATGCTGGCGAACCCCGCGCCGCCGGCGTATATCCAGACCGCAGGGTTGGCGCCGAGAACGTGCTCGGCGAGCGCCCAGACGATCGCCCGGGGCATCGGCATGCCGCCGAGTTCCTCATCGATGCCGACTTTGTTCCAGCCCGCGTCGATCAGCACGTGAACGGACTTCTTGAATGACTCCGGGAGTGTCACGGAGTGCGTCGCCGGATCGAAGACCGGCGGGTTGCGGTCACCCTCGACGAAGGAGTCCGCGACCGGCCCCTCGCAAAGCCGCGCCATCTCACCGAGCATCTCCTGCACGGTGTCGATGTCGAGGGCACTGAAATCACCCTCGCCGAAGGCCTTGTCGAGGCCGAGTACCTCGAACAGGGTGAAGACCTGATCGCGGACATTGCTCTTGTAGTGGCCCACTATTCCTCCTCGGTGAGAACGCCACTTTCGGGTTGGGTACTGACCCTGGGCTGGGTATCTTCACAAAAGTTACCCGTCGGTAACTTAAAATATATACCGGCTGCACTTTTAAGGGCAAGCTTGTGTGACGAGGTACACCCGGGCAGCCGACCAAACGGAGGCCTCCAGCTGCCTCCTGCCCCGACGGCGGTCCGGGATCAATTGAAGTGGGTTTCGAACGTGATTTGTCCGCTTAGTACGCAGGTCAACCCGTTTGCGTCCCCCCAGCTATCTAGCTAGAGTCAATTTCCGCGTAGCTCGAATTTCGCGGTCGAACTGTGTGCGCGAGCGACCCCAACCCGATTCTCGTGGATCTTGCGGGCGACGCGGTCATTCCCGCGCCCGACAAGAAGGACTCCTTTGCGTATCGCACCAGCGACACCGGTCGCCATCGTCGGTATGGCCTGCCGGCTTCCCGGCGGCGTGGACTCTCCGCAACGCCTGTGGGAGGTGCTAATCCGCGGCGAGAATTTCGTCACCGAGGTTCCCGCCGACCGCTGGGACTGGGAGCCCTACTTCGACCCCGAGCCTGGGGTTCCGGGCCGATCGGTGTCGCGTTGGGGTGGGTTCTTGGAGAAAGTCGGCGGGTTCGACTGCGATTTCTTCGGAATGACTGAGCGTGAGGCCACGGCGATCGATCCCCAGCATCGCCTGGTACTCGAGTCGTCCTGGGATGCTATTGAGCATGCCGGTATCGATCCGGCCGATCTGGCTGGCAGCCGTACCGGTGTCTTCGTGGGCTTGACCGGCAACGACTACGAGTTGCTGTCCGCTGACTGCGGCGCTGCGGAGGGCCCCTACGGATTCACCGCGACAAACATCAGCTTCGCCTCCGGACGAGTCTGTTACGCCCTGGGTCTACATGGCCCCGCCGTCACGGTCGACACGGCGTGTTCCTCCAGCCTCGTCGCCGTGCATCAGGCGTGCCGAAGCCTGCATGAGGGCGAGAGTGACCTCGCGCTCGCAGGTGGGGTTTCGGTGACGATGGAACCGCGTAAGTCGGTGGCCGCGTCTCTGCAGGGCATGCTCTCACCGACCGGTCAGTGCCACTCCTTCGATGTGGCGGCCGATGGATTCGTGAACGGCGAAGGCTGCGTGATGCTTCTGCTCAAGCGGTTGCCGGACGCGGTTCGTGACGGTGACCGGATCCTGGCTGTGATCAACGGAACCGCGTCGAATCAGGATGGACGAACCGTCAATATCGCGACACCCTCTGAGGAGGCCCAGACCCAGGTGTACCGCGATGCCATCGCGGTCTCCGGGGTAGAAGCGGCCACCATCGGCATGGTTGAGGCGCATGGCACCGGAACGCCGGTGGGTGACCCGATCGAATACGCCAGCCTTGCAAGCGTGTACGGCATTGAGGGACCCTGCGTGCTGGGTTCCATCAAGACCAACTTCGGTCACACCCAATCAGCCTCGGGCGCACTCGGACTCATGAAGGCGGTTCTCGCCCTTGAGCACGGTGTCGTTCCGAAAAACCTCAACTACACCGAGCTCCCCGAAAAGCTCGCTGAGATCAGCACGAATCTATTTGTGCCACAGGAGAACACACCGTTCCCCGAGAAGGACGGTAGCCCGCGACGCGCGGCCGTTTCGGCCTACGGTATCTCCGGCACCAACGCCCATGTCATCGTCGAGCAGGCACCGGCGACCGCCGAGAACGGTGGCTCGGGTAAGGCTGCCGATGCCGATGAGCTGTTGCTGTTCCCGCTGTCGGCCTCCTCGGCGGAGCAGGTGTGCGTGACGGCGGGTCGGCTGGCCGACTGGGTCGAGGGTTTGGGGTCCAACGGCCCCGGACCGGACATTCGGCTCTCGGACCTGGCCTACACGCTCGCGCGCCGCAGGGCACACCGTCCGGTGCGCACCGTGGTCAACGCCAGGAACCGTGACGAACTGATCGCCGCATTGCGTGAGGTCGAGCACAGCGAGCTTCCGTACCCGGCGGCTGTCGGGATGGACGACCGAGGCCCGGTGTGGGTGTTCTCCGGGCAGGGTTCGCAGTGGGCCAACATGGGCGCCGACCTCCTGGCCGGCGAACCTGTCTTCGCGGCGACCATTGCGGCCATTGAGCCGATCATCCAACGCGAGTCGGGCTTCTCAGTCACCGAGGCGATGACGGGCCCGGAGACTGTGACGGGGATCGACCGCGTCCAGCCGACGATCTTCGCGATGCAGGTCGCCATGGCCGAGACGATGAAGTCCTATGGCGTGCGGCCAGGCGCCGTCGTCGGCCACTCGCTCGGCGAGTCCGCTGCTGCAGTGGTGGCCGGAGGACTGTCGCTCGAGGACGGATTGAAGGTCATCTGCCGCCGTTCGCAGTTGATGAAGCGGATCTCGGGTAGCGGCTCGATGGCGGCAGTGGAACTCCCTGGACCACAGGTCCTTTCAGAGCTGTCGATTCGCGGTATGGATAACGTGGTGCTCTCTGTTGTCGCCTCGCCCACATCGACGGTCGTTGGCGGCGACACCGGGTCCATCCGTGAATTGATCGCGGCCTGGGAGAAGAACGACGTGATGGCGCGCGAGGTCGCCGTGGACGTGGCCTCGCACTCGCCGCAGGTCGAACCGATCCTGGAGGATCTCCTTGAGGCGCTCGCCGATCTTGAGCCACGCGAGCCCGAGGTTCCCTACTACTCGTCCACACTGTGGGATCCCCGTGATCAGCCCACCTTCGACGCCGATTACTGGGCTGACAACCTGCGTTACACGGTGCGGTTTGCTTCCGCTGTCCAGGCCGCTCTCAGCGACGGCTTCCGGGTATTCGGTGAGCTCGCCCCGCATCCCCTGCTCACCCACGCGGTTGAGCAGAACGCCGCCAGCCTCGACATGCCGATCGCAGCGCTGGCCGCGATGCGTCGCGAACAGGATCTGCCACTGGGGTTGCGCGGCTTCGTCGCCGACATCCACGCCGCTGGCGCGGCCGTAGATTTCGAGAACCTGTTCCCGACCGGAGCTCTCACCGACGCGCCACTTCCCACGTGGACCCGTCGCGATCTGATCCTCAACAGGGACAGTCATGATCAGGCCAATCAAGGCGGCTCCGTGTTGGCCGTACACCCCTTGCTCGGGGCACACGTCCATCTTGCTGAGGAGCCGGAGCGCGACGTCTGGCAGGGCGAGGTCGGAACTGAGGCACACCCCTGGCTTGCCGATCACCAGATCCACGACATCGCTACGCTTCCCGGTGCTGCGTACTGCGAGATGGCCTTGACCGCTGCACGTATCGCCATCGGCGCTGACAGTGAGGTCCTGGACCTCCGATTTGAGCAGACGCTGCTGCTTGATGAGGAAACGGAAATCTCTGCGTCTGCGACGCTGGATTCGCCGGACAAATTGACGTTCGTCGTGGAGACCAGTGACGAGAGCGGACGGACAGGGCGTGCCCATGCCGCACTACGTGGCGTCGAGGACACCCAGGAGCCTCCGGCTTATGATGTCGAGGCGCTGATGGCCGAGCATCCGTCTCGCACTGACGGTGAGGACGTGCGGAAAGCCTTTGACAGCATCGGGATTCAGTACGGGCCGGCTTTTTCCGGATTGCGTGCCGTTTACACCGCCGAAGAAGACGTCACGACGATCTTCTCCGAGGTGGCGCTTCCCGGCTCGATCCGGGCGCAACAATCCGCGTACGCAATCCACCCGGCCCTGCTCGACGCCTGCTTCCATTCCGTGTTCGCCCATCCGGCCATTCAGGACGCAGGGCTAGGCGGCCTTGTGCCGGTCGGCGTCCGCCGACTGCGTCTGTTCCACCAGGCACGCAATGCGCACTACTGCCTGACCCGGGCCGCGCTGACTGCCAACGGCGATCTCGAAGCCGATATCGACGTGATGGACGAAGCAGGTGTCGTTCTGCTCCGCTTGGAAGGGTTGCGGCAGAGTTCCTCCACCGACGGTATGGACACTGACCGCCGCACTCTCAACGAACGTCTGTTGACGATCATGTGGGACAAGCGCGAGTTGCCCGATACCACCCAGAGTGGGACCTGGCTGGTGCTCAGTACCTCTGATGACGCTCAACCGCTGGCGCGACACATCGCCGAGGCACTCACTGCGGGAAGCGAACAGCCCGGGACGATGGCCAGTGGGCAGCACGAACAATTCAGCGACGCCGCTAAGTTCCGCGCCAAGCTGGGATCGACCAGTCTTGGCGAGGGTTTCACCGGTGTAGTTGTGGTCACCGCGCCGCCCGCGCCGGAGACCGGTGAAGCCGCCGCGCACCTAGGCCGCGACTACGTTGGACAACTGGTCACGATCGCGCGAGAGTTGGCCGAGCTGCCGGGCGAGCCGCCGAGGCTCTACCTGGTGACTCGGAATGCCTCGACGGTTGAATCTGAGGAACTGGCGAATCTGGAACAAACTGGCCTGCGGGGTCTTATGCGGGTCATCGACTCCGAGTATCCGCACCTTAGTCCCACAACGATCGATACCGACGGCATCACCGACCCGGCTTTGATCGCCCGTCAGATCAGCAGTGGGTCCGAGGAGGACGAAACCGCGTGGCGCGCGGACACCTTGTATGGCGCCCGCATGCTGCCGGGCCCGCTCAACCCCGATGACCGTCGCTCGACTGTGGTTGACACCGCCAGCGGCGGCATGCGGCTGGAAGTCCGCAACCCCGGAGACGTGGAGTCGTTGGAGTTCAACGCATTTGATCGCGTTCCGCCGGAAGCCGGTCAGATTGAGGTCGCGGTGACCGCGTCGAGCATCAACTTCGCGGACGTTCTGGTCGCTTTCGGTCGGTACCCCACCTTTGAGGGCTACCGGCAGCAGTTAGGTATCGACTTCGCCGGTGTTGTGACCGCGGTCGGACCGGGAGTCACCGAGCACAAGTTAGGCGACCACGTCGGCGGTATCTCGCCGAATGGTTGCTGGTCCACGTTCGTGCTCTGCGACGCCCGGCATGCGGTCACACTGCCGGCTGGTGTTCCCGTCGAGGAGGCCGCGGCAGTGCCCGCCGTGTCCGCCACGGCCTGGTACAGCCTGCACGACCTGGCCCGAATCACGTCATCTGACAAGGTCCTCATCCACTCCGGCAGCGGTGGTGTCGGGCATGCGGCGATTGCGATAGCGCGCGCGGTCGGATGCGAGATCTTCGCGACGGCGGGCAGCCCGGAGCGGCGTCAGGTACTGCTCGATATGGGGATCGAACATGTCTACGACTCGCGAAGTTTGGACTTCGCCGACGAGATCCGCCGCGATACCGACGGATACGGCGTCGATGTCGTTCTCAACTCGCTACCCGGTGCGGCGCAACGGATCGGACTGGAGCTGCTGGCATTCGGCGGGCGGTTCGTCGAGATCGGCAAGCGGGACATCTACGGCGATACCCGGTTGGGATTGTTCCCGTTCCGGCGAAATCTGTCGCTGTACGCGGTCGACCTAGGGTTGCTCACCCACAGTCATCCGGAAACGGTGAACCGGGTGCTCACCACGGTCTATCAGAAGACGGCAGAAGGGTTACTCCCGCTTCCGCCCACCACGCACTTCCCGATCACCGATGCGGCTGCTGCCGTCCGGCTCGTCGGCGGCGCCAAGCACACCGGCAAGGTGTTGTTGGATGTGTCCCACCACGGTGAGACCGAGGCTGTGCTGCCGCCCGAGCAGGTGCCGGTATTCCGGTCCGACGGGGCGTACATCGTCACCGGTGGGCTCGGTGGGCTGGGGCTGTATCTGGCTGAAAGTATGGCCGCGCGCGGTTGTGGGCGGATCGTGCTCAATTCGCGGTCTGCTCCTACTGCCGAAGCCCAGGCCGCGATCGACAAGATGAGGGCCGGTGGAGCCGACGTGCAGGTCGTTTCGGCCGATATCGCTGATCTGAAAACCGCCGAGTTGCTGGTCGCCGTGGCTACTGAAACCGGCTTGCCGGTTCGCGGTGTGCTGCACGCAGCCGCAGTGGTGGACGATGCCACCCTGATCAACATCACTGATGATTTGATCGACCGGTGTTGGGGGGCAAAGGTCTACGGTGCATGGAATCTCCACGATGCAACGATTAGCCAACCTTTGGATTGGTTCTGTCTGTTCTCATCAGCCGCTGCGCTGGTCGGATCCCCTGGTCAGGGTGCCTACGCGGCGGCCAACAGCTGGCTGGATGGGTTTTCCCGGTGGCGTCACGCTCACGGTTTGCCCGGTACGTCGATCGCGTGGGGTCCGTGGGCTCAGATCGGTCGCGGCACGGCTTTGGCCGAGGACGTCGGGGTCGCGATCAGTCCCGAAGAGGGAGCCCGGGCCTTCGAAACGCTGCTGCGCTACGACCGTCCTTACGCGGGCTACGCCCCGCTGATGGGAACGGCCTGGCTGACCGCGTTCGCCAAGCGCAGTAAGTTCGCCGAGGCCTTCCAGTCGGCGGGCGCCGGTAAGGGCGACGGAGGCAAGTTCCTTTCCGAGTTAAAAGTCATGCCGCGCGCGGAGTGGCCCGGTGCGATCAGACGACTCGTCTCCGACCAGATCAGTCTGTTGCTACGGCGCTCCATCGACCCTGATCGCCCTCTGTCGGACTACGGATTGGATTCATTGGGCAACCTGGAACTGCGCACGCGCGTGGAGGCTGAACTCGGAGTGCGTATCAGCCCGACGCAGATCACCACCGTTCGTGGCTTGGCGGATCATCTGTGCCAGGAACTGGAGGAGAGGGAAGGTATATCCGGGGCTGCCGGTTAGGCTCCCTGACCCCGGCTCGATGGTGTCGCGCGGAGCACGACGATCAGGGCCGCGCCCAGCATCATGATCACGCCGACCACCCACATGCCGGCCCGGTTGGTTCCGGTGAGGTCGCGCAGTGCGCCGGTGGCATAGGGGGCGGCGAACCCGCCGAGATTGCCGACCGAGTTGATCAGCCCGATCCCGCCGGCGGCTGCGGCGCCGGTGAGGAATCGGGACGGCAGTGCCCAAAACACCGGCAGTGCGCTGAAGATACCGATCGCCGCGATCGTCACCAGCACCATCACCCCGATCGGGTGGTGCAGGTACAGCGCGATCGGGATGGCCACCCCACCCATGAGCAACGGGAGCGCCACGTGCCATACGTGTTCGCGGGTGCGGTCGGCGTGCCGGGACCACAGGAACATTGCCACTGCGCCGAAGGTGTAGGGGACCGCAGTGATGAGGCCGACCTGCAGCAGCGATAACTGCACTCCGAAGGTCTTGGTGAAGCCGGCCACGATCGAGGGCAGGAAGAACGCCAGGGCGTAGAGCCCGTAGGCGACACCGAAATAGACCACGGCCAGTGCCCAGACCCGCGGGCTGGTCAGCGTGCGGCGAAGCGGATACCGGTAGGCGCTGCTCACGTGGTGATCTTCGGCCGCGAGTGTCTCGGTGAGCCAGCGCCGCTGGGCGTCGGTCAGCCAGTGGGCGTCGGCCGGCCGGTCGGTGAGATAGAGCCAGCAGATCACACCGAGAACCACTGCGGGCAGGCCGACGGCGATCATCATGAACCGCCACCCGGCGAGGCCGAAGGCACCGTGCCCGGTCTGAATCAGCCAGGCGCCCAGCGGGGTTCCGATTGCTGAGGCGATGGGAACGGCGAGCATGAAGACGCCGACGACGCGCGCCCGGTAGCCGGCCGGGAACCACTGGCTCAGATAGAACACCACGCCGGGGAACAGGCCCGCCTCGGCGACGCCGAGCAGGAACCGCAGCGCCAGCAGTGTTGTGGCGTTGGGCGCGAACGCGATCGCGACGGCGACGATGCCCCAGGAGACCGCGATACGTGCCAGCCACCGCCGGGCGCCGAAGCGGACCAGTGCCAGGTTCGACGGAACCTCCACCAGCAGGTAGCCGATGAAGAAGATGCCTGACGCCAGGCCGAACATGGTGGCCGACAGTTGCAGATCGGCGCTCACCTCGGCCTTGGCGATCCCGAGGTTGGTGCGGTCGAGGTAGTTGACGAAGTAGAGCGCCATCAACAGCGGCACCAGTCGCACGGTGACGCGGCGCAGCGTCCCCTTCTCGATTGAATCTGGATCAGTCGACATCTGTTCTCCCATTGACGAGATAGTGCGTGGCCAGGCCGACGAACTCGCGGGCGATCGGCGACGGCAGGCCAGTACACGATATTCGGCGTTTCCGGCCGCGCCTACAATTCGGGTAGACCAGGAGGCACCCCACATGATCAGACCGCACAACCCCAACCCCGAGTTCGTGCTCGGCCTGCCGCTGATCAAGTCGCTGGATCTCGCGGCTACTCCCAAGACGTCGGCCGACCGCAGGCCGCGACACGTCGTTGCGCACTAACCCGGTCGAGCGCCCGGTCAGTGAATCGACCGGTTCGGCTGTCGCTGGTCGGCGTTCGCGTTGGTCGTCGTGGCGGGCGGGTGCCGACGACGGCATGATGGGGATCGCGCTGCTGGCCGGGTCGGCGAACGTGATCATGCAACTTGCCCGTCCGGGTGTCGGGTACGGCGTGTTGGAGAGCCGGGTGGAAAGCGGTCGCGTGGATCGTCATCCGATCAAGCGGGCACGAACCACCTTCACCTATCTCGCGGTCGCCAGCCGTGGTACCGAGGAGCAGAAGCAGGCCTATCGCCGGGCGGTGAATCGCGCTCACGCCCAGGTGTATTCGACCGACGCGAGTCCGGTGGCATACAACGCGTTCGACCGGGACCTTCAGTTGTGGGTTGGCGCCTGCCTCTACAAGGGTGGTGTTGACGTCTATCGGACCTTCATCGGCGAGATGGATGACGAGACGGCCGATCAGCACTACCGCGACGGCATGGCCCTGGCAACGATGCTGCAGGTGCCGCCGGAGATGTGGCCGGCCGACCGGGCCGCCTTCGACCGGTACTGGCAGGACTCGTTGGACCAGATCCACATTGACGACACCGTGCGCGAATACCTGTACCCGATCGCGGTGTCCCGGGTGAAGGGTGTCCGCCTGCCCGCTGCGGTACAGAAGTTCAACGAGAGCCGTGCACTTCTGATCACGACCGGGTTTCTGCCGCAGCGGTTCCGCGATGAGATGAAGCTGGGGTGGAGTCCGGCCAAGCAGCGTGAGTTCGACCGGCTGATGAACCGCATCCGGGTGGCCAACAATCTGGCGCCGCGCTTTGTGCGGGCCTTCCCCTTCAACGTGCTTCTGCACGATGTGAATTGGCGTATCCGAACCGGACGTCCGCTGGTCTGACGTTGCCGCGTCGAGGAGTCAGCGACGGGCCGGATCGTCCGCGTCGGCGGTGCCCGCGCCCGGCGGGATGATTCTCTTGGCGGTAACCGGTTTACCCTCAACCTTTTTGATGACCGTTGGCGCAATCGGTGGTGAGGTGATGCGGCCCTGAACCGGTGACCCGTTACGCACCGGAGGCACCGACACACGTTTGGTATCGGTCTTGGCGTCCCTGTCCGCGCCGGCGCCGTGCATGGCACCGGGTGGAATCATCGGCACGCCCGCCATACCGGCTGCCGGAGACGAGATGGTCGGAACCGCACCCGGCGGTGCGATCCGCGAGACCGGCGCCGACGCCGGCGAGGTACCGGCCGACGCCACGGGCGGAAGCAGTCCGGTGGGAGTGGTGTTCGCCAGTCCACTGCCCGCACTGCCCGCACTGCCCGCGCCGGCCCCGCCATCGAAACCGCCATCAAAACCGCTATCGAAATCACCATCGCTGAGTGCATCGGTATCAACACCCGTGATCGGGTCGCCGATCGGGAGATCTGACGCACCGGCCGCCTGGTACGCCTGGGCGATCTGTTGTGGGATCTGAATCAGTGGTTGCAACGCACCACCCAGTGCACCCGTGAGCGCGCCGGCGATACCCGAAATCAACTGCGGGATCTGCTGGGCCATCTGGATGGTCGAATCCTGTCCTGCAACGCCGTTCAACTCAGAGGTTGCCTGTTGATCCTGGCCGGCGAACGTGTCGGCGGCCAGGATCGCCCCGGCCTCCCGCTCGGCCTGTCCCGCGACGCTGTCAGTGCTGTCCGATGGATCGTCGGCGTTGGCCGCCAGGCCGAGCACGCGCAGCAGTTGTTCGATCGGGGTGAGCCCTGCCACCAGAGGATCCGAGGCGATGGGCGGCGGCGCCACGTTCACCCCGGCAGCCTGGAGGTACTGAGTGGTATCGGCGTTCAGTTGGTCGCCGCTCATGGGCGTGCTGCTGCGGTGTCCGCTGAGGTATGCGCTTGGAACCAGGCGAAGTGGTAGTCGGCAAGTGTCTTCTCGTCGTTGATGAGCGCGTCTACGGTGGCTAACAGCTGCCAGTTGGCTACGTCTGTGGCACTGACGGCGGCGGGGTAGCTGTCCAGGACGGCGTGGGCCACCGCGTTGAGGTGATCGCGTAACAGGGCTACTTCAGAATCCAGACAACCCGTGCGCGCAACGGTGGCCATGGCCACCGTGTGTGCCATGCGCGGCAGCCCGCTGCGCCACCTGGTCGCCCGAGTCAGTTCCCAGCCCAGGTCGTCAACCGCAGTGGTTCGCCGGGCATCGATCGACATCGGCACCGCCTCGCCCGCCCCGCAGGCAGTGTCATCATCGGGTGCATAGGTTTCCATCACCGTCACGTGGCCGATCAAGGTCTGCAGATCCCCGCTCCGGTGACCCGGTTCCAGCACCCGGACTCCGGCCGGAAGGTTGATATTCGGGGGAATCCATCCGCTCGCCAGATCAGTCACCAGGACAGTGCTGCCATCCTGGCGATCGCCAATTGCCCACCGCAACGTGGGTTCCTGATGTGCCACCGCGTCCAGGAGCCGGCGCAGGCGGGTCCTGGCGGCCGAGAGCGCGGCGACGGTGCCCGTCGCGGCGAGCGGTCCGCGAGCTACCGACGTCCGGGCAAGCGCTGGCGCGGTGGCGGCGTTCAGCGGAGCCGATGCCGGTGTCGCCCCGGGGGTGGCGGTGGGGCTAGCGGTGGGTGGTGGCGCGACTGTGGTGACCGCCGGCCGGAGGTCTGTGCCATAGCGGGGCAGCGGCCCGGCGGCAGCCACGGGGGTGTTGGTCGGCGCGGATACCGGCGTGGTGGGGGAGCCCTTCGGTGATGCGGCGACTGCGGCGAGTAGTGCGCCGGCGGCTGCTGTCGGTGATGTTGCGAGTACCTCGGCCGGGGTATCGCTGTGGGACTCGCGGATCGCATTCACGGCGCCCGTGGTGAGCGCTTCGGTGCCCGCCGACAGCGGTGCTCCTGCAGAGATACCGGAAGCCAGACTTTCAGCGAGTGATTCTGGGGACAGTGCGGGCTCGCTGCCCGTCGGCGCGGTCACCATGGCGCTGACTTCAGCGTGGATGAACTCCAGATTCGGCGACCCGAATGCGCGTTCCAGAGTGACGCCGTGGGATCGCGCAAACTGCCGGGCCGACATCGCTGCCTGCCCTGTCGCCAAGACCGACTGGATCGCATCGCACAGATTGGCACTGCACGTCGCGGCTTTGACGTTGGCCTGCTGGTGTGCATCAGTCACGGTATGGACGATTGCGCTGATCTTTTCCGGCCCCGGGTCGCCTGAGTCAAGAATCCTGCGGATCGCGGAGTTTCCGCTCCCGGCAATCGCCGCCAGGTCCGTCCGCAGTTCAGTGATCCACTGGTGCGCGGACGTGTAGGAGGTGTGTTTGGTGAGGTTTCTCGCAGCGATATCGCGTGCGCCCGATTCACCGAGTCCGAATGATCGGCGTGCGCTGTCGGCGGTCAGTCCTTCCTCGGTGGCCAGGATGCCGGTGCGAACCGACCGCAGGATTTCGGCATAACCGTCATAGGCCGATCCGAGCGCAGCACGGTCGGCGGCGGCTGCACTGAGGATGGCAAGTGACCCCGAACACGGCCACTGATGGCCGACAAGGAGTTGTGACCATTCGCCACTCGGCAGATCCGCCATGGCGCGGATCGTATCGACGTGGTCGCCTGTGCGGTATTCACCACAACCGGCGTCTGCCAGCGCCGAGTCGAACCGTGGCCGAACCTTTACTTGACCCCCGCTGAGCCATCCCTGGACGATGAGGGCATGCGCCGAGTAGTGGTATCGCTGAGTGCTGCCGTCAGCGCAGCGCTGCTGGCCGTTGCGTCGGCACCACCGGGTGGGGCCCAAACACCGTGGTTTGAGGCCACTGTCGCCAACGCCACCCAGGTGCTCTCCGTCGTCAGCACGGGGGGGTCCACCGCCAAGATGGACGTCTGGCAGCGCACCGTCACCGGCTGGGAGCCGGTCGGCACCGGGATCGGTGTCCACGTCGGTGCCAACGGTATGGCGCCCCAGGCCCACGACGGCAATATGGCCACACCGATGGGGGTCTACAGCCTGGACTTCGCTTTCGGCACCCAGCCCAACCCCGGCGGCGGCCTGCAGTACGTGCAGACGACACCGGACTACTGGTGGTCCAGCGAGGGCCCGACCTACAACACCATGCAGGTGTGCAAGAAGGCCGACTGCACGTTCGACACCTCACCGGCCAGTGGCACCGAGAACCTCTACATCCCGCAGTACGCACATGCAATCGTGATGGGCGTGAACAAGGAGCGCATCCCCGGCAACGGTGCCGCTTTCTTTGTGCACACCACCGACGGCGGGGCGACCGCCGGCTGTGTATCCCTCGACGACGACACCTTGGTCAAGATCATCCGCTGGCTGCAACCCGGCGCCGTGATCGCGATCGCTCAGTAGCCGGACCGGCGCTCAGGCCAGCGCTCAGGCGATTGCTCAGGCGATCGCGGCGCCCGGCCGCACCTTGAAGTTCAACCCCTCCACGGATTGCGATACGTCATAGGTGCGGTCGTATCCGGTCGCACAGATCTTCCAGCCGTCGGGCGTCCTGCGGTAGCGGTCGTGGTAAAACCCCGCCCCGAAAAGCATGAAGTTGTACTCCGGCACGATCACGCGGTCCTGCAGGTACCAGGTGGCCGCGCCCTCGTCGCCGTCCACGGTGATCTCCGGGTGGGTCACCCGGTGTTCGGTGATTACGCCGGCCGGCATTGACGTGCGCATGTACTCCACCAGGTCGGTGCGATTGGTGAAGTGATGCTCCTTACCCAGCGATGAGCCGTAGTCGCCGACGATGTCCTCGGTCAGGGTCTCAGCGAAGTCGTCCCAGTGTTTGGTGTCCAGAGCCCGCAGGTAGCGGTATTTCACCTGTTTGATTGCTTCGATCGCGTCCACATCAGCCATGCCCGACATTGCAACACACCCATCCGTTCTGGACTAGGTTTTGACGGGTGAGCCAATCCCCGAGTCGCTTTTCTGCGCTGTCCCGCGCTGAACTGGCCGTCCTGGTGCCTGAACTTCTACTGATCGGCCAACTGATCGACCGATCCGGAATGGCTTGGTGTATCCAGGCTTTCGGCCGCGCGGAGATGGTTCAGATCGCGATCGAGGAGTGGGCCGGTGCCAGCCCGCTCTACACCAGGCGCATGCAGAAGGCACTGGGATACTCCGGCAACGACATCATCACCATTTTCAAGGGTCTCCAGCTCGATATCGGAGCCCCGCCGCAGTTCATGGACTTCCGCTACACCGTGCACGACCGCTGGCACGGCGAGTTCCACCTCGACCACTGCGGCGCCCTGCTCGATGTGGAGCCGATGGGCCCGGACTACGTCCAGGGAATGTGCCATGACATCGAGGACCCCACCTTCGACGCGACCGCGGTAGCCACCAATGCGCGGGCGCAGGTGCGCCCCATACATCGGCCTCCACGCACGCCGGCCGACCGGAAGCCGCACTGCGCGTGGACGGTGATCATCGACGAGTCCTACCCGGAGGCGCGCAGCATCCCGGCGCTGGACATCGTCGCCGAAACACGAGCGGCTCAGTGGGAACTGGCAGCGATCGACTCGGCCGACGGGGGACGGGCCGACGGGGGACGGGCCGATTACTCCGGACCCCTGTTGTCTGACATTGATTTCGCTGCGTTCTCCCACTCAGCCCTGGTTCGCATCGCCGACGAGGTATGTCTGCAGATGCATCTGCTGAACCTCTCCTTCGGTATCGCAGTGCGGGCCCGCGCGGCCGGTAACACCGAACTGGCCACCTCGATTTGCACCAAACAGCTCACCGGTATCGCCGGGGTGGCCGCCGAGCGTATCCGGCGGGCGCTGAAGTTGCCCGCGGACATCGCCGGCCTTGCCGGTGTGCTGCGCGTGCATCCGCTACTGAACCCGGCGGGTTATGTGGTGGCCGAGATCGCCGACGGACGGCTGCACGTGCGACCCTCGCCCGCACATGACGACGCGGCCTGGATCTCGCTGTGTTCACCGGCTTCGATTGGGCCTTTGCAGGCCATCGCTACCGCCGTGGATCCCCGCATCGTCGTCCGTGTGGAGGGCACCGACACCGACTGGACCGCCGAGTTCGAGCTGACCGATACCCCGGGCAAAGAGTCACCCGAAGTCGAGGTGACCAAGTTCAGCCTGGGTGCCACCTTCGAATTCCAGCCGCGCCGCTCCCTGCCGCTGACCGTGGTCTAGCGCGGCGCCCGGCTCAGTGCATCACGGCAAAATGGCAAAGCGTCCGCCTCCGATCGGACGCAACACCTCGAAATGACGACGGTCGAGGGTGAGGATCTGCGTCGTGTGATGTTGGTCGGCCAGAACGGCGATGGATGCGTCCGCGAGTCCGATGTTGAGGTCACGGTACTTCTCGATGATGGCGGCGGCACGCTCCAGACCGTCCGCATCGAAATCGGCCAACTGCCATGCTCGACTCGATAGTTCGCGAAGAACCGCGAGTTCGGCGTCTACTCCGATACGCGTGGCGACGAGATAGTCGAGTTCGGCCACAACGTACGGCGAGACGACGAGGACCCCGTCGGCGTGCTCGTCGATGACATGGGCCACGGCCTTGTGATCAGGTTCGCGGCTATTGAAATAGGCGAGTAGCGCACTGGTGTCGACGATCACTTCTGGCCGAAGCCCTCGAGTAGCTCGTCGCAGTGTTGGGCTATCGCCTCGGAGTGCGAGAACAGGCCGCCCCTGGGTCGCGGCTTCGTCTCGCCGACGTTGGCGCGAATTGATTCCCGGATGACATCTGCCTCGGAGACTCCGCGGCGACGCGCGGCATTTTTCACCGCTGTTTTGAGGTCACGCGGGAGGTAGATTGTCGTTTTCTCCATCTCCACAGGAGTATGGTACCACCGGTGGCACCATATGTAATTCAATGAGGCCGCGCTGCACTCGTCGGTCGGCCGGAACCGGTTTCGCTGGCGGCTTATGCCGAACGCATCGACACCGGCAGCAAACCCGGCGCACACTGGCGGGTATGGAAAACAACGGGCCGTTCGGCTTCGACCCCGAGGACTTCGACCGGGTCGCGCGCGAGGCGGGCGAAGGCCTCCGGGACGCCTTCGGCCGGCTCTTCACCAGTTCGACGCAGGGTGCCGGTTTCGGAGCGCTGTTCGACCAGTTCGTGCGGCCGACGCCGCGCCAACGTCCGCAGCCCGAGACCGCGGGCGAGGCCGGCGACGGTGTCTGGGCCATCTACATGTCCGATCATGACGGCAAGGCTCACGTCGAGCAGGTCTACAAGACCGAACTTGACGCGCTGCGGGCCAACAAGCTCAACACCGACCCGAATCGCAACGTCCGTTTTCTGCCGTACGGCATCGACATCAGTGTGCTCGACGCCGCCCTTGATGCCGATGAGAGTGAACCGGATTCCGAGTAGTCACAGCGGGTGGTGACAGGCGACCGAGTGCCCGGCATCGGTGACCAACACCGGCTCGTCGTGACGGCAGGCGTCGGTGGCCGACGCGCACCGGGTGTGAAAGCGACATCCCGGCGGGGGATTGATCGGACTCGGTACGTCGCCGTCCAGGGTGATGCGTTCCCGCGCCGCGTTTTTGCGCGGATCCGGAATGGGCACCGCTGAGAGCAGAGCATTGGTGTACGGGTGCTGTGGATGGGCGTAGAGAGTGCCGGCATCGGCGTGCTCCACGATCTTGCCGAGGTACATCACCGCGACCCGGTCGGAGACGTGGCGTACCACGCCGAGGTCGTGGGCGACGAACAGATACGCCATGCCGAACTCGCGTTGCAGTTCCTCGAGCAGATTGATGATCTGCGCCTGCACCGAGACGTCAAGGGCGGACACCGGTTCGTCGGCGATGATGAGCTTGGGTTGTGTCCCCAGTGCGCGGGCGATACCGATCCGTTGGCGCTGTCCGCCGGAGAACTCGTGCGGGTAGCGGTTGTAGTGCTCGGCTTGCAGACCGACCCGGTCCAGCAGTTCCTGCACCCGTCGTTTCAGTTGGGCGCCGTCGGCCACACCGTGGAGCCGCATCGGATCACCGACGATCTGCCCGACGCGTTTGCGCGGATTCAGGGATGCGAACGGATCCTGGAAGATCATCTGCATCTGCCGGCGCAGCGGACGCAGTTCGCGGGGTGAGCGGCCGACCAACTCCTGGCCTTCGAAGCGCACCGAACCCGACGTCGGCCGGATCAGCTGAAGAATCGCCCGGCACAGCGTCGACTTGCCACACCCGGACTCACCCACCAGGCCGAGGGTTTCGCCTTCGTGCAACACCAGGCTGACACCGTCGACGGCGTGCACCCGCGCCACCTCCCGGTCGATGAACACTCCGGACTTGATGGGGAAGTTCTTGACCAGGTCGGTGACCTCAAGCAGTGGCTGGCCGCTCATCGGTTTGCCGCCCGCGGATCGGTGGTGAGCCAGCAGCGAACCAGATGTCCGGCGTCGCCCGGGCGGGCCCGCAGCGGTGGAAGCCGGGTGCAATCGTCGAAGGCGTACTCGCATCGGGCGGCGAATCGGCAACCGGTGGGCGGATCTAACAGTGACGGTGGTTGACCGGGGATCTGGGTCAGCCGATCGGGTCGGGCCTCGTCGGGTCGCGGGATCGAGCCCAGCAGGCCCCAGGTGTAGGGGTGCCGGGGTTGGTAGAACAGCGCCTCCAGTGGCGCCTCCTCGACGACCTGGCCGGCATACATCACCACCACCTTGTCGGCGATCTCAGCGACCACGCCGAGGTCGTGGGTGATCAGCACCACGGATACGTTCTTCTCGCGGTTGAGGGTGCGCAGCAGACCCAGGATCTGAGCCTGGATCGTCACATCGAGTGCGGTGGTGGGCTCGTCGGCAATGAGCACCTCGGGTTCCAGAGCCAGGGCCATGGCGATCATCACCCGCTGGCGCATACCGCCGGAGAACTCATGCGGGTAGTCGCGCACCCGGCGCTCGGGGTTGGGGATGCCGACCGAGCGGAGCAACTCCACAGCGCGCGCCACCGCGTCCTTCTTCGACACCTGGCGGTGGGCACGGATCATCTCCGCGATCTGGTCGCCGACCCGGTACACCGGGTTCAGTGATGTCATCGGATCCTGGAAGATCATTGCGATGTGTTCGCCACGCAGGGAACGCAACTCGTTGTCGGGCAGTTGGGTCAGGTCGCGGCCGCCGAATATCACCGAGCCGCTGATCGTGGTGTTGGGCGAGCGGGTCAGGCCCATGAGCGTCTGTGCCGTAACGCTCTTGCCGCAGCCCGACTCTCCGACAATGGCGACGACCTCCCCGGGGTTCAGATCGAACGACACGCGATCGACGGCACGCACCACTCCGTCGTCGGTGGCGAACCCGACCCGCAGGTCCGTCACGCTCAGGATCGGACTCATACCGGTGCCGCCTCGCCGAGCCTGATCCGCGGATCCAGGACGGCGTAGAGGATGTCGACGATGCCATTGAACAACACGATGAAGAACGCTCCGAACATGGTCACCGCCATCAGCGGCGGTAGATCAAGCTTGCCGATCGCCTGTCCGGCGTATAAGCCCACGCCGTTGAGGTTGAACACCGTCTCGGTCAGGATCGCCCCGCCGCCGACCACCGCCCCGAAGTCCAGGCCGAACAATGTGACGACCGGGATCATCGAGTTACGCAACACATGCCGGAGCCGAACCTGCCGTTCGGTGATGCCTTTGGCCCGCGCGGTGCGCACGTAGTCCTCATTCATGGCGTCGAGCATGTTCGAGCGCAGCACCCGACTGTAGAACCCGACGTAGAGCACCGCCAGAGTCAGCCACGGCAGGATCAGGTGATACGCCCACTGCACCGGGTTCTCGGTGAGTGGCACGTAACTGCCGGTGGGGAACAACTGTGCTTTGAAGCTCAGGTAGTACAGCAGGATCGCGGCCAGCCAGAACACCGGCAGTGAGATGCCAACCAAAGCGAGGATCGTCAGGGCGCGATCGGTGAACCGACCGGCGCGGACCGCACTGAGATAGCCGAACCACACCGCCAGTGCCATCCACAACAATGCGGCGCCGATACACAGCGACAGCGTGACCGGGAGTCCTTTCCAGATCTGTTGGGCCACGTTCTGATCGCTGCTGTATGAGGTCAGCTGGCCGGTGAAGATCTGCTTCATCATCGTCAGGTACTGCACCGGCAGCGACTGGTCAAGACCCAGGTCGACACGCACCCGCGCAATCAGCGCGGGGTTGGCGTTCTTGCCCGCGATACGCGCGGCCGGATCGGAGTTGGGGATCACGTTGAAGATCAGGAACACGATCACCGAGATCGCGAATAACACCGCGACCATCCCGACAGTCCGTCTGACCGCGAACCGCAGCACCGCTAACTCTCCATCCGGATGGTGGCCCGCGGATCCATCGCATCCCGCAGGCCGTCGCCGAACACGTTGAGCGAGAGCACCGTCAGCACGATCATCAGACCGGGAACGATGGTCAGATGCGGTGCGGTGTAGATGGTTTGGTAGCCGTCGGCGATCATCGTGCCCCAGGAGGCATTGGGTGCCCGTACACCCGCTCCGAGAAACGACAACGCTGATTCCAGCAGCATGTCATTGGCGATGTTGAGTGTGAAGAACACGATGATGGTCGAGACGATATTGGGAAGCAGTTCGGAGATCATGATCCGAAGCGGTCCCTTGCCCTGGGACACAGCGGCTTCCACGAACTCTTTCTCCCGCAATGCCAGCACCTCGCCGCGAACCGGCCGAGCCATGTAGGGCACGTAGACCAGGCCGATGATGAGGATCGGAATCCACAGCGAGTCCCCGGAGATCTGCAGGCCGCCGAGCCGCAAACCGCCCACGGCCAGTGTGGTGCCCAGTGCGATGCCCAACAGCAGCACCGGGAACGCCCAGATCACGTCAAGGATCCGGGACAGTGCCGTGTCGATCCAGCCGCGGTAGTAGCCGGCCAGCACTCCGACGATGACCGCGAGTGCGGTGGTGATAACGGCGGCGAGCACCCCGATGTAGATCGACGTGCGCCCGCCGTACATCAGCCGCACCATCACATCGCGCCCGTTCTGGTCAGCACCCATCAGGTAGCGGCCGCGCAGTCCGGGCCCCAGTGGTATGCCCTCGGTTGAGACGACGCTGGTCAGGCGACCATCGACTTCGATCGTGTCGGTGATGTGGTTCTGATTAGGTCCGGTGTGAGCCACGTGGTCCGCCCACAGCGGCGCGGCCAGACAGAACAGCACAATCAGCACGAACATCGCACCGAAGGCCAGTGCGACCTTGTTTCGACGCAGTCGCAGCCATGCCAGCCGCCACGGACTGCGGCCCTCGACAGCCACTTCCGCGTCGGGTGCCGGCATTACTTCAGCGCGAAGGACGTGAAGTCTTGGCTGAACAGCAGATGGCGGTAGGACTTATCGAAGTCGAGTCGGTCCGACAGGAAGGTGGTTGCCTGCTCGTTGCCGTACGGTGCCCACACCGCCTGCTCCATATAGGACTTATCCAGTTCGGCGTACTGCTTCTTGACGTCGTCGGTCAGCTGTTGCTGAACCAGCTTGTCCATGGTGGCGTCGTTCTCCGGGATCTTCGCCTGGGAGTAGTTGCTGTTATTGGTGGGCAGGATGTTATCGCCGTTCAGTAGCGGCCTGAAGAAGTCGTCCGGGTGCGGGAAATCCTGGAACCAGTCGGCGAACCCGGTGTCGAGATCCGGCGTGGAGAGATTACCGATCGTGGTGAAGTAGACGTCACCGGAGATCACCTTGAGTTGAGCGTTGAAACCTAACTGGTTCAGCAGATCGTGGTAGTACTCGCCGATTCGTTTGCGGTCGGGTTCGTCGTCGGTCCACACCGTGATGTTCTTGTCAGCCGGATTCGCCTCGGCCAGAAGCTGTTTGGCCTTCTCCATATCGGGTCCCGGGTAGAGCGTGAACTCGTCATAGCCCGGCATACCCGGCGGCAGGATCTGCTGGGTGGGATGCAGCCTGCCACCGAAGACCCGGTTGAGCGCCTCCGGATCGATCGCGTAGTTGACCGCCTGGCGCACCCGAACGTCGTTGAACGGCGCGGTCTGATTGTTCATCCAGAAGTAGTAGGTGTTGATCGATTCTTCCATCCGGAAGCGGTCGGAGAACCTGGCCTTCACCTCGGGCAACCGGTCGGCGTCGGGCGGATCGTTCATGTAGTCGATGGTGTTCTGCTCGACGCCGGTGACCTGTGCGGAGTTGTTCTTGTTCTGGGTCACGACGATCTTGTCGACCAAGGCATCCGCGACCTCAGAGGCGCCGGCGTCCTGAACCGTCTTGAACTGCGGATTGCGTTCCATCGTCAGGGTGTTGGGGGCGTCGACCTTGGTGATGACGAACGGGCCACTGGAAGGCGGGGGGTTGTTGGTGGCCTCTTTGTCCAGCGGTGTGCTGGGCGGCACCGGTGCGGCGAACACCAGGCCCAGCACGTTGGTGAAGGTGCCGTTCGGATTCTCCAGCGTGATGGTGATATCGCCGGTGCTGTCGTCGGCGACGATACCGCTGATCGAGTCGGCCTTGTCCTCGGCGAAGTCCTTGGCGCCGACGATGCCTTCGTAGAACACCGAGCCACCGGAATTGGCCTTGAAGAGCCGTTTGATCGCGTAGGTGAAGTCGCTGGCCTTGATCGGGGTGCCGTCGGAGTACTTCATGTTCGGTCGCAGCGTCAGCTTGTAGGTCTTGCCGTCCGGTGAGATCTCCGGCATGCCCTTGGCGAGCCCGGGAACCACGTCGGTGCCGGGATCACCTTTTTGGTGGCGATAGGTCAGCAGTGGGATGTAGGTGTTCCACAGCACCTCCCAACCCTCGACGGTGTAGGACAGCTGCGGATCGACATAGTCGGGGAACGAGGTCATCGTGACGTTGACCTCGCCGCCTTTGCCTGCGGTGGCACTGTTGCCGGCGGTTTGGCTCTTCGTGCCACCGCACGCGCTGACACCTGATGCGGTGATCGCAGTAATACCGAGAATGGTGATCGCACGGCGCAGATTGGTCATGGTGCTCCTCAGTTCGTACAAGTCCCAGTCCCATCGAGGCACACCCGGTGCGGCTTGAGGACTGCGGATTAAGAACACTGTGCCCTAGTCGGCGGGCGTTGGCGGGGCAACCGATCGAGAAGGGTGCCGGTGGGCGGCCGCGGGTTCGTGCCGGGCTCGGGCGCGGGGTGTCGCGGCTTTTTCCAATAGCCCTGTTTTGAGTGGTTTCCGCAGCTAGAGCCATCCCTAAGCCACATACATGCGTAGCTGTTCAGCGATTTGGGCGCCCGCCAATGTAGGCGCTGTGGCACGCGGGCTTTAAAGTAGGTAGCCATGTCAGAGATCGACCGTCGCAACGTCATGATGATGGCCGGCCTGAGTGTCGCCTTAGTCGCGATCCCGAGCCCGAAGGCCGGGGCCGACCCGGTAGGCCCGGACGCTCCGTGGCCGATGCCGCCGCCCGCTCTTGAGGCTCCGCCGGCCCCCATTGCCGCGGTTCCCGAGTTCCTCGGCGACGACTTCAATGGTCCGGCCGGGGCACCCCCCAACCCGGCACTGTGGCAGATCGCGCAGGCCCGCGAGTTCATCAAGAACCCGGTGTTCTGGGACCGTCCGGAGAATATGGGTCAGTACCGCGACGACCGTGAGCACGTCTTCCTTGATGGCAACGGCAACCTGGTCATCCGCGCCACTCGCGGGAACGACGGCAGGTACGTCAGCGGCAAGGTGGTCGGCACGTTCGGTGCGGGCATCAACCACACCTTCGAAGCGCGGGTCAAGTTCAACTGCCTCACGGCGGGCAGCTGGCCGGCCTGGTGGTTGTTGAATGACAACCCGGTGCGCGGCGGCGAAGTCGACATCGTGGAGTGGTACGGCAACATGGATTGGCCGTCGGGCAGCACCGTGCACGCGAAGCTGGACGGCACCTCTTTTGCGACCCAACCGTTCCCCGTGGACAGCCTCTGGCACTCCTGGCGGGTGACCTGGAACGACTCCGGCATGTACTTCTGGCGGGATTACCAGCCGGGCATGGAGCCCTACTTCACGGTGCCGGCCTTCTCCATCGAGGACTGGCCGTTCAACGATCCGGGCTACGAGCTGCGGCCGGTGTTCAACCTGGCCGTCGGCGGTTCCGGTGGTCGCGATCCCCGACCGGGCACATATCCGGCCGAGATGCTCGTCGACTGGGTGCGCATCTACTAGGTGGCAACGTAGGTCTCAAACCCGCCCCGAATCCGTCCTCAGCGCCATAGGGTTTGGGCATGGACATTCTCATCATGATCCTGCTGCTGGTGATCGCGCTGTTGGTGTGGCGCGGCGCTCATCGCGGGGTGATCATCGGCCTGTGGGTCGTCGGTGTCGTCGCGATGATCGGGCTCTTCCGTTTCCATGTCACCTCGGTTCTGGATCTGAGCTTCTGATGGCCGACGTGGTTGTGGATTCCTCGCCCGCCGTTGACGACGTGACGGCGCCCCGCGGTGGTATCTGGGGTCTGCTCACCTTCTGGGGACTGCACGCTTGGGTACTGGCCTACTGCGGGGTCGTGCTCAGCGCGTTCTACATCCAGTTCGCCATGGGCGAGTTCCCCTGCCCACTGTGCATGTTGCAGCGGTACGGCATGTTCCTGTCCTCGCTCGGCGCGCTGTTCGTCATCATGCAGGCCAGGCGCGGTGAGCTCACCACGGCCCGGTATGCGCAGGGTCTGGGCATGGGGCTCATCGGTGTGCTGGCCGGCGCGTCGGTGTCGGTGCGTCAGATCCTTCTGCATATCAAGCCCGGTGACGAGGGCTACGGCGATCCGGTACTCGGGATCCACCTGTATACGTGGGCCTTCATCACCTTCGCCGTTGTGATGATCTACGTCGGCGTGATGCTGATGCTGATGCCGCGCGGTATTCCCCACGCCCCCGCTGCGGGCAGTCCGCTTCATAAGCTGTCCACGGCGGTCATCTGGTTGTTCATCGGCGTCATCGCGGCGAATGTCATCGCGATCATCTTCCTGGAGGGTTTCGCGCCGGTTCTCCCCGACGACCCGGCGAGCTACAACCTGATTGATCAGCTGACTGGCCGCTAACCCAGCTGCACTGGGCTGAGACACAGTGCAATTCATACGGTGGTCTTCGGTGTTCGGGGCTGCGCTGATCGCAGTGGCGTCGTCTGTCGGTGTGTCATCGGTCGCAGCCGCTGACGATGCGGGTTTGCGCCCCGACGCACCGCCTCCGACAGTCAATGTGAATGTGCAGGCGTTCTCGCCGGTGAACTTCATTGCCGAGCAGGTTGCCTCTGATGTTGAAGGTTTCTGGTTCGTCACCGGACTGCCTGGAAGATATTTTCCCCCAACGGGTTATGCCGCGCTCCCGGCTCCCATCCCGTCAGATGTATGTCTGATGAATCTGCGCATCGCGCGATTCTGCAGCGGCGAGGTCGCGTGGGATGTGCCCGAGATGGAGCAGATCAATACCGCCGGCGGTGCACTGGCTGTTGCCAATGTGATGGCGCACGAGATGGGGCACCAGATTCAGGCCTCGCTGAACTCACCGGTCAGCGAGCGTGGTGCGGATTGCCTGGCGGGCGTTTACCTCGCCTCGGTCGCCAACGGCGCCAGTCCCCGCTTCATGGGAAGCGTCGACGATGTGCGGCAGGCTGCCGAGGCGGCATTCGCCGTCGGAGGCGAAGGTCCAGAGGTAACGAACAGCCGTGTGGCTGCTCTCGACGCGGGCCTGATGGGGACCGCGGACACCTGCCTGGCGGCCTACGCCGACTGAGCCGTCGGGCTGAACGCCGAGCTGATGGTCCCGGTCACTCGGTCCGGGAAAATCTGAACTAATCGCCAGGACAGCGATATCGTCCAGACTGTCGCCAACCGTAAGGACACTCATGCTCAAGTCGCGTCATATCTTGCCCATCGTGCTCGCCTCGACATTGCTGGGTGGCTGCTCGACTTCCACATCGTCGGAGAAGACGTCTGCGCCGGCCGGTAACTCCGCGAGTGCGTCGGCTGCATCCTGCGGGACCACCGTCGACCAAATCGCCACGGCCGCCAAAAAGGAGGGAAATGTCAACCTCATTGCGCTGCCGGATAACTGGGCGAACTACGCGGGAATCCTGAAGTCGTTCCGAGACACTTACGGCCTTGAGGCCCCGGTGGCCAATCCCGACGCCTCGTCCGCCGATGAACTCACCGCAATCAAGACCCTGGCGGGGCAACCAAGCAAGCCTGACGCGATTGACATCGGTCCGTCCTTCGTTGGTCAGGCGATGACCGAGAAGCTGATCGAGCCGTATAAGAGCACGAACTGGGCCGAGATACCCAGCAACCTCAAAGATCCGGACGGCAACTGGGTCGGCTCCTACTACGGCATCATGTCCATTGCCACGAACACCAAGCTGGTCTCGAGCACACCGACGACATGGGCAGATCTGAAGAAGCCCGATTACGAGGGCATGGTCACCATTAACGGCGATCCCCGGGAGGCAGAAGCGGCAGTCGGCGCCGTGGTTGCGGCGGCACTGGCAAACGGCGGTTCATACGACGACATCATGCCCGGCATCAAGTACTTCGCCGAACTCAAGAAGTCGGGCAACTTGCAGACCATGGATGTCACGCCGGCGGCACTGCTGTCCGGCGACGTGCCGATTGCGTTGGATTGGTCATACAACTTCCCCGCGATCAAGAAGCAGATGCAGGACGCTGGGTTCACCGTCGCAGTGACGATCCCGACGGATGGCCTGTACGGCTCCTACTACTCGCAATCCGTTGTCTCTGATCCCGTCCACCCCTGCGCCGCCCGACTCTGGATCGAGCACATCACCGGAAATGACGGTGCTCTGGGTTATCTGGCGGGCGGTGCCATTCCGGCTCGCTATGCGGCACTTGAGAAGGCCGGGCTGATCGGCGACGAGTTGAAGAAGGATCTGCCGTCGGCCGAGCAGATCTCCAAAATCAACTTTCCCACCGCGGATCAGATCAGCATGTGGAAAAAGGTGATCACCGAAAACTGGGGACCGATGGTCGCCGACGCGTAACGCGGGAAAGGCGCCGGGCAACCCCGACAAAACACCGGAAGGGAAACAGATGCGGGTGCTGTCGCGCCCCGAGTCACGCCTCGGCATCCTCGTCTCGTTGCCCTTCGCCGCATTCATCGGGTTGTTCCTGATTTATCCGGTGACGGTGGTGGTGATCAAAGCTCTCACTCCCGATGGGCACCTGAGTGCGGACGCTCTGAGTCGCGCCCTGTCCGGCACCTACCGCAGGGGTTTCATCAACTCCATCGAGTTATCTTTAGCCAGTGCGGTTCTGGGTGGCTTGATCGGAGTTGTTCTCGCACTCGTGGTGGCCACTATGAGTCGACCGCGCTGGCTCCATCCCGCACTGGAGTCCTGGTCGGCAGTGGCCTCACAGCTGGGAGGAGTACCGCTCGCCTTTGCATTCATCGCGACGATCGGCACTCAGGGCCTGGTCACCAGGGCACTCGCTGAAATGGGTCTGGATCTGCGTGACTATGGGGTCACGGTCACCGGGTTCTGGGGCATCGTCCTGGTGTACCTGTACTTTCAGATTCCGCTGATGTTTCTCGTGATGACACCTGCGGTACAGGGCCTTCGTCAGTCCTGGCGGGAGGCTGCCGCCATCCTGGGCGCGTCGCCACTGCGCTATTGGCTCAGCGTCGGCGGACCCATCCTTGCTCCTTCGGTACTGGGCGGCATCATCCTGCTCTTCATCAACTCGTTCACTGCGTATGCCACCGTGTTCGTTCTCAACCCGGGTGGAGCCCTGGTACCGCTGCAGATTCGCTTCCTTCTTCAGGGCAACATCATCACCGGGGAGGAGGACCTGGGCAATGCCATCGTGGTCTGGGTCATCGCGCTACTGCTACTCAGCCTCATCATCATGACGGCCCTACAACGGCGGGCCCTCAAATGGATCCACTCATGACCGCATCCCGAAAAGGTTTCGTTTTACGGTGGGGGTTTCTCATCCTCATCGCGGCGTATTTCGTCGTCCCCATGCTGGCGATGGCGCGATTTGCGTTCCAGAACGTGCCCACGGCACTGCTCACCCGAGACAACGTGTTCGCAGACTGGTCAATCAGCGGACTGCTGACGGCACTGTCGAATCCGAAAATTGTCTCCTCGGCCTCGATCAGCTTCTGGATCGCGGTGTTCGCCATCGCGCTGAATTTCGCACTCTTGGTGCCGTTGGCGATTGTCACGGAAGTACGCAGTCCGCGCCTGCGTCCAGCCCTGACCGCGCTGACTCTGGTGCCGTGGGTGGTCCCGCCGATCGCCCTCGTGGTGGGCGTCGCGACTACCTTCCGGGCCGCCGCCCCCTGGTTCCTCGGCAACACCCTGTGCCTGGTGCCTTTCTATGCGCTGTGGGCGATGCCATTCACCTATCGAGTATTGGACGCGGGTCTTCAGGCCATCAATGCCCGAACCCTCTACGAAGCGGCAAGAGGCCTCGGCGCTTCGCTGTGGACGGTGATCTTCCGGGTACTCCTGCCAAACATGCGCGCGGCGATGGTGGCCGCGGCAATGCTGACCGTCGCACTCGTGCTCGGCGAGTATGCCTTCGCCTCATTGCTACTCAAGAGCACTCTGCCCACCGAGATGGTGGTCTATGAGGGGCGCGATCCCCGAGGTGCGTTGGCGTTGGCGCTTTTTGTCATGGTGATTACAGCGCTCTGCCTCGGGGTTGTCGTCCGACTGATCCGTCGGCGAGGCGTTTCGATAACAGTGACGGGATTCTGACCACACATGACCACGGTTGGTCTCAGCGGTATCCGCAAGACCTTCGGCTCGACGGTTGCTCTAGCCGATTTTTCGCTGTCTATCTCCTCCGGAGAACTCGTATGTCTCCTGGGTCCCAGTGGTTGTGGCAAGACCACCGCCCTGCGAATCCTCGCCGGTTTGGAGCGCGCCGATGCCGGAGAGGTCTGGGTTGACGGGGTGGATATCTCCGTTGATCCACCTGAACGCAGGGGTTTCGGCATGGTGTTTCAGGACTACAGCCTTTTTCCAAACATGACTGCTCGCCAGAACATCGAGTTCGGCTTGAAGGTAAAGCGGAAGCCGGCTAATGAGCGCACGAAAATCGTCGACCGGATGGTAGAGATCACCGCGCTTGGCGAACATGCCGCTAAATACCCGCATCAATTGTCCGGCGGCCAGAAGCAGCGGGTGGCTTTGGCTCGGGCGATCGCGACGTCGCCTCGGGTACTTCTGCTGGACGAGCCACTGTCGGCACTGGATGCGAAAGTCCGCGAGTCCCTGCGTGACGAGATTAGGCGGTTGCAGCTGGAGATCGGCGTCACGACTGTATTTGTGACCCATGACCAGCATGAGGCCCTGGCCATCGCCGATCGTGTGGGCGTCATGAGCAATGGCCGGTTGGAGCAACTCGCGCATCCGCGGGAGCTCTACGAGTCGCCGGCGAATGCCTTCGTTGCCGGATTCATTGGTTCGGCAAATCGTCTTCCCGCTTCATCTGAAGCTGATGATCGTTGGCGGGTGCTAGGAAGGTCGGTCGCCGCAACAGGTGTGGTGTCCGCTCCGTCGGTGCTGGCTGTCGTGCGCCCGGAACAGGTTGCCGTCGAGGAGGACGGGCCAAGCCGAGTCGTCTCGACCTCGTTCCTGGGGCCGATCACCCGCGTCACTGTCCAGGATCCCCAGGCCGGAACGGTCGTCGCGGACATTATGAGTGTTGACGCCGATTGGATTCGTCCCGGCAGCAGTGTGCGGATTCGTCTTCGTGACGACGTTGAGCGCGTGCTGCTTATCGATGGGTCCTGACCGGATTCAAGTGCTCATTCGTGGAGCCGATGACGGGAATCGAACCCGCGTATTCAGCTTGGGAAGCTGATGTTCTGCCATTGAACTACATCGGCATGTGTCGCTAGAGAATAGCAACCCGAACCGGCTGCTTACCCAGCTTCA
>Ga0164295_10000211_pt1 | contig 49300 bp, 41 predicted proteins | sample GEODES006metaG_FD_111798 | JGI IMG/M metagenome (GOLD analysis project Ga0164295, IMG submission 111798) | Oligotrophic lake water microbial communities from Sparkling Lake, Wisconsin, USA - GEODES006 metaG | ecosystem: Environmental > Aquatic > Freshwater > Lake | place: USA: Sparkling Lake...
TGACTTGAGAATATGTTATTTGGTCAATATTTGGAAAACAATTTGCAATATAAGTATTTGATAAGGCAAGTGGACTTCCGGGTTTGGTTAAATTATTATTGTTTATTGCTGTAAAATTAAATGATTTTTGTTGATATGTTTGACATCTATTTTGAAGATATTGATAATGTGAATTATAATAATTTGGTTTTAAATTTGTGTTTGCATAAATGACTTCTTGTAATGCTTTTTGTTCTTGATTACAACATAATGTTGGATTAGTAACAGATGGTTCTGGATTATTAGTTAAAAATCTATTTGGGGCATAACTAGCGATTAGCCCAACACCACGACAGTTTTCACAATCTTTATCAATTTGATTTATTGCACTTTTTTCATCTTTAGGATTTTGTTTTACACTATATCTTCCTGGTTTGTCAATTGTTAAACTGACTAAATGAACTTTGGAAGAATTAGAAACAATGTTTGTATTGTCATATAAATATGGACTATTTGGTGGTAGATTAGAAATATTTTTAGAAAAGGTGGTTCCGTATCTATAATTCCATTTTAAAGGTCGAGGTAATCCAAATTTTTGTGGAGCATTATTTCTTGGATCTTTATTTGTTAATGGGCGAACATTTCCTGAAGCAATCGCAATCGGATAAGCATATGAACCAAATCCTTTTGTAATCGTTCCTTCATTTGTAGAAGGTGCTGTTTGTGTATTACCATAACTTTCCATTCCTAATCCGAAAAAATTAGTAGACATTATTATATATATATTATATAATAATGTTAATCAAAATTTTAATAATATTTTTTTCTCTATTAATCATTTATGATATATATATTTCTCTAAGTAGAGAAGGATTAGATAACAATGATAGTTATCAACAATATAGTGATTCTACAGCAGTATTGGCAGAAAAAAATGCCGCAAATATACAGATATTAAAAGAAGAGATAGATGAATGTAAAGACATTAAAGATATATTAACCGACTTGTCTTATCAAGTTCAAAATATTCAAGATCAATTAAATGCAATGGCTCAACAAAATATACCACCAAATGTTAATCCGGATGATTCGGGTGATACGATTGATACGAATGCCGCAAATGCATCTATAGATTTAATAAAATAATATTATTTGCTATGTTAATTATATGGGAATAGGTGATGTTCAATTTGGAGATACATATCCATATTGGAATTTTATAAAACCGCCACAATCTTTGGGAATTACACCAGATGGAAATTTTACTGCTTTTTATAAAGATATAATAGGTTTACTTGAATATGGTGAATTAATGTATTTATCCGATAGTAAAGCTTCAACCACGTCCGGACCTCTAGGTAACAAGTATTTTTTAAATACAGGAGGTCAATGTTGTAAAACAACCAAAGATAATCCATGGGGTAATTCTAAATCCTGTAATAGTTCAGATTTAGTGGATCGATATATTTATATAAATAATATTCCTACGGGGAATCTTCCTTTTATTAATCCAGACACACCAACGAAACCCGGTGTAGTAACAGGATTAATGCCAGGTATTTTAGAAGATATATTTAAAGTACCCATAGAAATAGGTGGATTTTTCGGTGCTCTTGTTGACCCACCACATCCACCTTGTATAGAAGTGGATTTACAAGTAATTGATAGTCATAATAAATCATCAGTACAGACACATTATGTCGCCTCTAAAGATGTTCAAGCAATAAATCCTAATGATTTCCCAGACCGTAAGAACCCTATTAAAAAAGCTACCGAGTTTTTTACAAATTTAAATATTCAAAAAACAGATATTAAAGACCCAATTATTTCTCTATATTTTATATTATTGATAGTTCTTGCAATTTACATTTTTTACAGATTATTTTATTTTCATAAAAAAAAATAGTATTATTAATAATATTTACGAGTTATTTTTTTAGAGCATTTTTTATACTTTCTTGATTTACGCTTACCACCTTTTTTCTTTTCTTCTTCATAATTACTTAAATCTGTATCATTTGATTCTGGAAATTCATAATTTTTATCTTCTTGACTATCAATATCTGTTTGACCAAAGGGATTATCTGTTTGACCAAAGGGATTATCTGTTTGACCCAAGGCATTATCAGTTTGTCCAAAAGCGTTGTCTGTTTGACCCAAGGGATTATCTGTTTGACTAAAAGTGTTGTCTGTTTGACCAAAAGGGTTATCTGTTTGTCCAAAGGTATTTGGATTTTTTATATTTTTTAATATTTCATTTTCTTTTTCTAAAATTTCATTTCCTTGACTTTGTATTTTTTCAAAATCGGTAGTAATTTTTTTATAATTATCACTATTATTATCAGAGAAAAGTGAAGATAACATTCCTTCGTCTTTTGATTTTTCTGGTGTTGCTGTTTGTGTTTGTGTTTGTGTTTGTGTTGGTTTTTCTTGTTGTTCGAAGAAAGAAAAGATTCCACTATTATCAGTTGGTTTTTCTTCTGCTGGTGCTAGTACGGGTTCTGGTGCTATTACGGGTGCTGGTTCTGGTTCTGGTTCTGGTGCTATTACGGGTGCTGATTCTTGTGCAGGTTTTTCTTCTTGTTCGAAGAAAGAAAATATTCCACTATTAGTTGATGGTGTAGATTCTGGTTTTAAAGCAGAACACTTACTATTTAATTCGGTTAATCCTTCAATACGAGATTCTAAATTTTCAACATTTGCAATAACGTTATTATATGTTTTAGTTAATTGATTCATAATGTCACTAATTGTATTTTTATCTTTTTGCATATCAGCAATTTTTTGATTTGTATTGCTTGTTAATTTTATATATTTTGTTAAGGGGTCAAAAAAAGATGCTCCTCCTTTTATTTTTCTTGTATTTTTTCGTTTATGTCTATGATTTTTATGACTTACCATATATTATAATTAGAAATTATAATATATTTTAAATGAAAACCTGATTAATATCTATCGACTTGAAGAAAGACTCATTTTATATAAACAATATGCTACCATTGCTCCTAAAATTTCAAATACAATGTAAGGAACAATTTCAGTTGTATTTATTTTATTTAAGGCTAAATAACATAATGCTACTGCTGGATTATAAGCTGCACCAGAAATAGGACCTCCTAAATAACATCCAACAGCCAAAGCAGAACCAATTGCCATCCAATTCCCTGTTGATAAAACAACAAATGCTAATAATAATGTTCCTAAAAATTCTGTAATATATTTTTTTAGACTAGGAATCATATATATTTATAAGATTATATGACTTATAATTTCTTTAATATCCTTGACCTACAATTGCACCACGATTACATATTCCACCACCAACTCTACAAGTTTTGCTATAGATTGCATTACATTTAGGTGGTGTGACACAACCTTGAGCTCTTACTTTTGAAAGTATTAATACAACATCATTTGGATTAGCACATTTATAACTTAAAAGAGCATCATTAGGTAATCCTTGTTTATATGAACTTTTACCTACAGCAGTTCTTTTTAAAATAGTAGTCCTCATTGAAGAAGGTATAGGTGAAATATAATTCATATGATTTGGTCCTATTGGTAATTGTCTTTGTGATGAAGAAGAGAAAAATCGATAAGGTTTATTTTTTTCAACTTCTTTTTCTCTTGCTAACATTTGTTGTTTTACAGAAGAATCGCATTTTGAATATTGTATTCTTGCTTGAGAAAATTCACTACTAGAATCAGCAAGACCAAATTTAGGTGGATTGGGGTGTAAACCAGGTAGAGAACCATAACTATGATAACGTATTAATCCAGGTGTTTGAGAAGTAGATAAAGGACCTGCTATTTGTGAAGAAACATACCCTTGACTTATAGAAGGACTTAGAGTATAATAAGAAGCATAATTATTAGACATATATTATTATATTATATTTTTAATATCGTCTAATAGCTTTCCAAGCAACTTGAGAAGCATTATTATTGTCACCTCCATTAGATGGGTCGTTATAATTTTTAGCAATAGCTTTTTGTTTCAAATAAGTATTATAATCTGAGCTGTCGTAAACATATTTTACATTACAACTAGCTGCGGGAACATCTGTTTTATCACACATACTTTGTATTGCACCGAATCTATGTTTCAATCCATATACATTGGCAACGTATTGAAAGGTTTGACACGGACCCCCACAACTATAATATTTTCTGCTTAAAATATCTCCAGCATTATTTACTGCTCTAAATGGTGTAATTACACGATGTAATTTTGCTTTGACAAGTTGTTCTCTATAAATAGTATTCCAAGCTTCAACAATTTGGACACGTTGTTGCTTTACATCAAGAAATGTATGTAAATCGTTTTGATTCCATTGAGGTGCTGCACCCTTTAGACCTCTACCTAAAAAAGAAAATCCACGATCGGTTGGTTTTAATAAAGGGGGTTGTCTAGTAGAACCATGCAAATTAACACTTAATCCAGCCATATATTATATTCTTTTATTAATAATCTTTAGAAATAATAGTTTCCTAAATTATATGACTAATAAAAACATTTTATCAAAAATAATAACGATAATGATTACTTTCATAGTACTCGATTTTATATATTTTTATTTATGTAAAAATATATTGTTAAATGCTGTAAAAATGGTTCAAAAAACAGAACTTCAAATTAATATATTTTATGGATTATTATGTTATTTTACGTTGACTTTTTCATTATATTATTTTATTATTAAAGATAAACGTCCTGTATATGATGCTTTTTTATTAGGTGTTTGTATTTATGCTGTTTATGAAACAACAACAAAAGCAATTTTTACAAATTGGAATCAATGGTTAGTTTTGATCGATTCATTATGGGGTGGATTTTTATTTTCATTTATAACTTTTATAATATATCATATAAATATATAATATGAAAACAAAAAAAATAAGGAAATTTGTAAATATAAAAGAAGTTGAACACGAAAAATGTAAAAAAGTACTTCCAGAATCGTATGAAAAAATAGAAGAAGAAACAATTGTAAATAAAAAATTATCAAATAAAACATTAAAACGCGAAGAAAAATCAATTGTAAAAATGATAAATACACCTTTTACAATAAGAAAATATAGTCCAAATAATGATTTTTATGATTATATTAATTATAATATTAATAAAAAAACAAAAAATAGATACGATGAAATTACGGATGAGAAAAAGTATTATGTACAAGTAGATGATTTTAGAATAACCCAAGATAAAGTGAATAATCAATTAATAGAGATAATTGAAGAAGCAATCAAAGATCCAAAAAACAAAGAAGATGAATGTATGAAAAAGGTATTTCATTCATTAACAGTTGAAAATATGAGTATTTGTCATCATCATTTAAAATTATTATTTAATAAATATAATCATTTTATTGAGAATGATGATTTATGGGGATTTATGGGAGATATTAATAAAAATGAATTAGTAAGATGGTTATGTCCAATAAATTGGTCTATAAATATAGATTTAAAAGATAATAAAAAATATACCAACATTATAGGATTTCCATCATTTCCATTATATGATGTAGAAATATATTTTTTCTTTGATAGACAAACACTATTAACACCAACGCAAAAAAAAGAAAAACAATACAAACATACAAAAAACATAGTATATAAATATCTAGAATTTTTACAAAAGTTAAATGATGAATTTTTTGGTTCGAATAGTAAAATGATTGTTCCAATGGATGTATTTAATGTTCAAAAAGAAATTATTATTGCGATGGGATGTGATAAAATAAAAAATGATTCTTCTGATTATTATAATATAGTTAAAAAAGAAGATGCAGATAAATATAATTTTGATTGGGAAGCATTTGCAAAAGGTGTAGGTTATAAAAATGTACCTTCTACTTTTGTAGTAGATAGTTTAAATTATTTATCTTGTGTATGTAAATTATTAAAAGATAATTGGAAGAGTCCAAAATGGAAAAGTTTTTGGTTATATATATACCTTAAACAAATAGCACGATTTCATCCTAAAATAAAATCATTTTTATTTAAATTTAATAAAAATGAACTTTTAGGTCAACCGAAAGAGACTCCTATTAAAATATTTGCTTTAACAGGAATGTCTTTTATGTTTAATAATTTTTTATCAAGAAGATATATAGAGAAATATTATAATCCAAGTTATATAAATTATGTTAAAGAATTGTTTAATGATTTAATAATTATTTTTAAAACAATTATTCACAAAAATAAATGGTTATCGACGATAGGTAAAAATAATGCTTTATTAAAATTAGAAAATATCACTTTAAACGTGGGTGTTACAAAATTTTTTATTCAAGACCCACTATTAGATTATAGTAATGTAGATGGTTGGCATAATTTAGTATTATTTTCAAAATGGAAAACCAATAAGTTAATTAAACTATTTAAAAATGATGTAAAACCATCTGATTATAATTTTGAGGGTCGTTCAATTGATTGGCGAGATTTTAAACTTACTGGAAAGCAATGTTATATTGTAAATTCATTTTACCTTCCTTCATTAAATGAAGTATATATTCCTCTGGCATATATTCAATACCCATTTATTAATTTAAGTGATGTAGGAATCGAATATAATATGGCATATATTGGTTCAACGTTAACTCACGAAATGTCACATTCTTTAGATGCGAATGGGTCGAAATTTAATTATAAAGGAGAAATGGAAGATATATTTACGAAAAATGACAGAAAAATATATTTAAAAATAACAAATGACATTATTTCACAGTATAATTTGACAGCAAAAAAAGATGGATATAATTTTGATGCAACTAATTCAATTGGCGAAGATATGGCAGATATATCTGGTTTAGCAATAACTATATTATATTTAAGAGATTATTATTTGAAAAATAAAGTGGATACACCAGTATTAATTCCATCATTACAAAAGTTTTTTGCCTATTATTCGATTTCAAATAAATCATATATTTATAAAAAAGCAATTTATAATCAGTTAATATTTAATCCTCATCCCTTGAATAAATATAGAGTAAATGTTCCATTATCTCGTTCGGAAATATTTAGGAAAGTTTATAAAGTTAAAAAAAATGATGGTATGTGGTGGCATAGTTTATGTAAAATATGGAGTGATTAATAATATTAATCCCTATTTATAGAATAAAATATTTAGTATATATATAATGACAAGTTTAGGTTCACTATTAGGTGGTCGCAGACGCACACGAAGACATTCACGAAAACATTCACGAAAACTATCCCGTGCAATGTCACGATCTGCTAATAAGGCAAAGTCAGCCGCAGCAAGTAAGGCAAGATCAGCTGCGGCAAAGGCGGCATCTGCTGCTTCTGCTGCTGCTTCTGCAGCCAGGTCTGCAAGCGCGGCAAGTGCTAAGGGATATGGTAAGTCTGCTTCAAAGGCTGCGTCTGCTTCACGATCAGCAGCAAGGGCAGCTTCAAGGGCGGCATCTGCTGCGGCAAGTGCTGCTTCCGCATTAGGTGCAAGTGCTGCTTCATCTAAATCCGCTGCGGCTCGTGCGGCAGCTTCTGCTTCTGCTTCTTAAATAAAAAATATATAATTTTAATTATAATATTGAATATATATTCAATATTATTTATTTAATTCTCTGTTAATAATCGTGGTGCAATATTCATTGTAATCAATTCTTGAAATAATAATTTACAAGCATAAGGAATCTCTACATAGGCAAAATCAGTTCGATTATTACAAGTTCTACAACGATGAATATGTTTCGCATCATTGTATGAGGCAATCATTCCGCATTTTTTACATGCATATACACTATATTTATCTGATACATCATACAATCTTTCTTTAGTAAATCGGGAAGCACCGTGAGCTACAGTAGTATCGCGTTCCATTTCTCCAAATCGTAATCCACCATCTCTTGACCTTCCTTCAGCAGGTTGTCTTGTCATATTTACCATTGGACCAATAGAACGACTGTGTTGTTTATCCAATACCATATGTTTCAATCTTTGATAAAATACTGGACCTGTAAATATACTACATTCGTGTTGTTCTCCTGTTAATCCATTATACAATAATTCATTGCCATTTGTTTCATAACCATTTTTCAATAATTGTTGACAAATAGAATCCACTGCTAATTCGCCAAAACTAGTTCCATCGCCATACAATCCCAAACTCAATAGTACTTTAGCCAAAATAGTTTCTTTTAATTGTCCAATTGTCATTCTACTAGGAATCGCGTGAGGATTTAATATAATATCAGGTCGAATACCATCTTTAGTAAAAGGCATATCTTCTTCAGGAATAATATTTCCAATTGTACCTTTTTGTCCACTACGAGTAGAGAATTTATCACCAATAACAGGTTTTCTGAATGCTCGAACACGAATCTTTGCAAAATTATATCCATCGCCATTTCTATCTATATAATTTTTATCAATATATATTTCTTCGTCTGTTCTATAAATACGACTTTTATCTTCATATTTTATAACCTTAGAAGGATCATTTCTATTTTCTTTGATAGGAGTTATTTTAGCTATAATGATATCTCTATTCTCTACTAATGTATTTTCTGGTATAACACCTTTACTATTTACTTTATTATAATTTGCAAACTTCATTCCTTTTGTTTTTGTGGCGTCTGGTTTACATCTAATTTCTTCATCACCGTTTACTTTTTGTTTATCTTCATCTTTTTCAGTGTGATATATTGTAGCTTGAAATAATCCTCTATCAATAGATCCTTTATTAAATAGAAGTGAATCTTCTTGATTATATCCAGTATGTGTCATAATAGCTACAATTACAGTAAACCCTGAAGGAATATCGTTGATATGAATCATATCCATAATTCTAGTATCCACCAAGGGTCTTCCTGGATAAGTTAATACATATGATGTTTTATCCATTCTATTTTCATAATTCGTAACATATACACCCATTGCTTGTTTTGCTTGTGCACATTGATATGTATTTCTTGGGGATTGATTGTGGTCTGGAAAAGGAATACAAGAAGCCAATACACCAAATATAGTGCTAGGATGGATTTCACAATGAGTATATTTATATATTTCTGTTGTTTTTTCTGGTCGAATCCATTGTTTTTCCAAATCGATTGGTTTCATTGAAATTAAACTTTGTGCCTGTTCATCTGGGTCAATATATTCTATAACTGACTCTGTTAATTTACATTTAGTCAATAAATCATTCCAGGTCAAATCGCCATTTTTAATACTTTGAATTGTCGATTTTTTAATAACCAAATGATTGTTTTCTACTCTTAATAAAGGTCGAGTTAATCTTCCAGCATCATTACAAATTCGAATTTCAGCATTTTTATAATCAAATACAATGGATGTATAAATATTAATAAGTCCTTGATATTTTTTTTCTTTGAGAGAATGATATATTTCAAAAGGGTTCTCTACTACACCAACCCAACAACCATTAATAAACATTTTTACTTTTTTGAACAAATCGATTGGTTTACAATTAGCAATATCAGTGATATAAGGCATTACATTATTATAAATTGGTTCAGAATTAGAAGCGATTGTAATATGAGCCATATAAGATAAATTTTTAACAACACCAACAGATTGACCTTCTGGTGTTTCAGCAGGACATAAATATCCCCAAGAAGTATTATGTAATTTTCTAGGAGGAATCAATTTACCTCTTTTATCAGTTGGAGTAGAGATACGACGCATATGACTCAAACTACTTACATAAGTTAATCGATTTAATACTTGGGCAACACCAACTTTATTACTATTTGTGTGTTTGATTCCAAAATCACCGGTGGATAATGCTTTTTTCAATCCATTTTCAATAGTGGTTGATTTAATAATTTTATAAATATTAGTCATATTAATAATATTCATATATTGTTCGGTTGATTTCCAAGAACCATTATTAATTTCTTTTATAATTTGTTTCTCCATATCTTTCACCAATTTATTGAAATAATTACGAAACAAATTATTTAATAATGATCCAGTTAAATCAATTCTTTTATTAGTATAAGAATCTCTATCATCTTGTTTAATCCATTCAAATTTTGCTTGTAATAATTTATTCGCCATATAACCGAGAAAATATATTTTTTGTTGTTTAGTACTACAATGTGGAAATAAATCATTTGCCAAAATATCATTTGTAAATTCCATTTTCTTTTTACTTCCGGTTTCTTTATCCATATTAATGGGTGTGTACATAACATAAGTTGTAATATATTTTAATGCGTCTTGTTGAGTTAAAATTGTATTTGAATCTATAATAGAAGCCAATAATCCGTCTAATAATTCTTTATATTCTTTATTATTTATATCGAGAATAATATATTGACAAATTTCCAAATCAGATATTATACCCAAAGCACGAAATAATACAAATAATGGTACAGGTTGTTTTACACGATGTAATTGGACAACAATGGGAAATCCCAATCCATTATTTTTAGAAGAAACCATAATATTGAGTTGTTTTGGTGAGATACATTTAAAATCGGGAACAGATTTTATTTCTGCGCTCCACGTGTATTTAGTATTATTTTTACTCACATTATAGATATAAATTTTATTTTCTGCGGCTCTTTCTTGTCCCAACACTGTTTTTTCAGAACCATTAATAATAAAATATCCTCCTGTATCATATTTACATTCACCAATATTTTTATTTTCCATATGTTTGTATTGTGTCAAAACACAAATATTTGATTTAAGCATAATAGGCATTTTACCAATATGAATTTTAGGTAATGTTTTATAAAATGTTTGTATATTTTCCAAATCTTTTCCATTTCTAACAACAAATTTTATATTGATATCAATTGTCATTGCTGAAGCATAAGTGAAATTACGAGAACGAACTTCTTGAGGAAACATTAATTTAGTAGCACCATTATTTTCGTGGATTTGAGGACGATATAAATGAAAGTTATCAAAAGTAATAAATAATTCCAAACGATATTTTCCAGATGTAGGATCATAATCTTGTTCTGATTTAATATTTACATCATTAAACATTTCAATCGTTTTCATTGTTTGATATTCAATAAAATTATTATAAGATTCAATTTGATGTCGAACTAATCTTTCCAAGTGCTGTCCTTTAAAATAGGACTGGATAACATCCCATGGTGTTTCGATATATTCAGATGCAAAGATTTCGTCAGTAAAAGATTTATCCATGTTTTTTTCAATTGTTATTGACATTAATTTAGTTATTATTAAATCAATTTTATTTTTAAATAATTTAAATATGTTATCTATATATTATTTTACGAGTAAAATAAGAATATTAATAATCATTATAATAGTTATATTATAATGAGTAATTTAAAAAAAACAATTCAAATTAATCCTGAATTATTTAAAATTCAATCTTCAAATAAATCACGCACGAAAAGTAATCGTGATAAAACAAAAAAATCAATTACTCCTTCTTTTTTGAAAAAACAATTAATTGAACGAATTAAAAGTCATAAAAATAAATTAGAATCTACTACTTCAATACAAGAAAACACACAAAAAAATATAGATATTCAACCAGAAGAAGATGACGAATTCATACTTTCGATGAATTTTCTCACTAGTTTAAAAGATGAACATAAAACACAAACACAACCAAAAACAACGTTTGTCGATAATATTTCTTTATCAAATAATAAAACATCACCCACAGTTCATATTGATTTACCAGTCGAATTATTAGAGAATAACAATTTAATTGAACCAATGAATAAAACCCATATCCCAGAAGAAATACAAGAAGAAGAAATAAAAATAAATTATACTCCATTAAATGATGTTCCATATGGATGTTTAAAAAATGGAAATAAACCAACATATCGATCTTGGATGAATAAATCAATGATTCATAAAAACGAAACAATAAAAAATCATGGAAATATTTCTAATTCAAATAATTCATTTTTGGATAGAGAAAAAAAACTAAATGAATTAAAAAATAAATTTTCCAAAGAAAAAGAAAAAGAAAAAGAAAAAATATTTATTAAAAAAACAATCAAGAGAAAATATACATTGGGAAAATCAAATATCAAAAAAAAAGTCGGAATATTAATTAAAAATATCAATACAAGAAAACAAATTACAGATTCTTATAAAGAATTAAAAACACACGAAATTTCAGATGTGAAAACATATCTAAGAAATAGAGGATTAATACGTATAGGAAATACTACACCACACGATATTTTAAGAAAAATATATGAATCTTCTATTTTATCAGGTGATGTCACGAATAATAACAAGGATATATTGTTACATAATTTATTAAACGAAGATAATATTTAATCTTCTTCATCTTTTTTTTGTTTTGTTATCTTTTTATTTTCTTCCTCTTCTTCTTCTTCCTCTTCTTCCTCTTCTTCCTCTTCTTCTTCTTCCTCTTCTTCTTCCTCTTCTTCTTCCTCATCTTTTTTTTCTTCTTCTTCTTCATCTTCATCCACATTTTCTTTCTCTACTTCTAATGTAATTGGTTTCGATGGAATAACAGATACTAATTTTTCTAAAATATCTTTTTTTGGTATCATTGATTTCTTTTTTGGGTTTACGATAGTTGGTGTTTTATATAAGGGTTCTTTTGTTTTTGTCTTTAATTTTGCTATTACAGAGACAAATTTATCATTTAATTCAAACCGTTGTCCTATAACTCTTGCAACAAAAACATCACCTTCTTTTATTTGTGTAAATTCATCAATATTATAATTATGGTCTCTAGTTATAAATACAATAGCCGGACTAGGCTTTTCTCTCGTTGTGATTTCTGCTCGAATACCTGCCTTTGTAATATTCAAAGCAGTACAATTAATTAACATTCCTTCTACAGGAAAACAAGTCAAACATTCAAACATAACTTCATAGATTACATAATTGCTTTTTAATAATCCACTTGAATAACTTTTAATATCACAAGAATTTGGTTTTATATATCCTTCAACAACACATTTCCCTTCATAATCATCTCTTAATTTTTGCTGTAATGTTTGAATAATATTTTTCCCGATAGATATAATATCAAGTTTTATACTTCTTGTAATTAATGCTTTTGAATATAAATAAGTATCATTTATATTTTGTTTGTTAAATTTTTTAGTTTGATTCATTTTGAGATTCATAGTTATTAATACTAATATATTATATTTATTATAATTCAATTTTTAATTATTATGTCGGAACCCATCTATTAAACTTGAGTAATTTTTGTGTTTCGTAATCTAAGAACCAAGTTTTCTCTTCTTTTTGTTGCATTTGAAAATATCTTAATATAAATTCACATAAAATACATAATTCATATTTATTAATATATTTTGTATTTACTTTTTCGTTTTGAATTTCTAGAGAATAGAAAAATGATCGAAGCTTTTTTTTAAGAGGAATGAATTGGGAATATATTTCTTTTCCAATAATATTATTTAATAATTTTATTTGACTTACCTTACCTGCTTGGTCGCATATACTTCCGTGTTTTATTCCTTTTCCTTCTGGAAAAGTATTTTTTGTTTTAAAAACCATAATCGATGATTTTAAATCAACAAATCCAACATATTTATTAAAATTATTGTATGATAATTTTTCATTTAATATTTCATTTATATTTTTTATTAAACTATTTTTTTCTGTTATTTCCCATTGTATATTTTCTTTATTTGTAATGTAATAAAATATATCATTTTCGATGTAAAGAACGTATGCGTATTTATCACCTAAATCTATAAATTTTTGTATGCAAGCGTATTGTAATAAAGCATAAAATTCATCTGTTTTACTCAATGATAAATTTATTTTTAATATTAACTGAAATAATAATATTTTTTCTTCTGGTAATAAGAAATCGATTATATTTTCTATTAATATTTGTTTTAAAATATCTTCTTTGATTCCATTTCTTTCATTGAATAGTAATCCATTATTATTTAAATTTTTCATTACAATTCCTATTGTGCTAAATTTATGTTTCCATTCTGGATCACCATCTGAAAAGGTTTCTCTTTTTTCCAAGTCATCGATATTAAAAAATTCTGTTGCTAAATCATAATAATTTTTTATTTGATTTATAAGACTTGTTTTTACTGTTATTTTTTCATATTTATCTTTCTCTACAATTCCTTCTTTTTCTATATCCAATACTTGAACATCCTTCACGTCATACTCGTTATATTCTTTATCAACATGGATATTTATTTTTTGTTCTTTATCATCAATTGGTATTTCTCTATTTAGTAGAGAAATATTAGGGTTATTTAAATCAAATGGTTGAAATAAATAATAATTACCAATATTTACTAAATGACCTTTTTTTCCGTGTTTATCAATTAACATTTCGGTTGGTTCATTTATTAATTCAGTTAACGCATAATTTATTTGTTCTTGAGAATAAATTTTTACATTATTAATTTCTTTTATTAATGTTTCTTTATCATAAAAATATTTATTTTTAAACAGAAATCGTATCTTATTCATCACTTTATCAATATTCATTTTTATAAATGCTTCAGTATACGTTTGGTCATTTATTTTATCTTCTTTTAAAGAAGGATTACATTGATATTGACAAGTTTCCATATAATCACACGTAGAAGTATATGCTTCATCACCTACTTGAAAACGAAAAGGTTGATTTGGTAAAGTAGAGAGACGAATCACCAATTCCGTTCTCATATTTTCAATATCAAAATTAGTTTGATTATGATTTAATATACAATCTACGGCAGTTTCTTTTAATAATCGTGTAACCATACCTATTTGTTTTGCTTTATATTCGGCAATTCTGTATATATATAAATCCGCGGCTTCGATTGATTTGTTAAATGGTAAAATAGTTCCATGTAAAAAAATCTGAACGTTTCTTTGTTCTAGAGGTAAACTTTTATGACTAAAATTTCTAACTGCTCTACCTATAATTTGTTCTATTCTATTAATATTATACCAAGGGTCTAATATATGTACTTGTCTAATAAATTTAAAATCAATACCCTCTGAACCCGCTTGTGATATTAAAATAACTTTAATAAAATGTCCTTCTTTATTTCTTTCATTTGTAATATTTTTTAATTCTTCTTTATTATTTGGTGAAAGTTTTTTGTCACCTGTAATCATTGAATAACACGCAGGTTGTGATCTTTTATTTCGTCCATCTATTTTTTCAAATGTAGTACTATCAACAGAAGATATTTTATAACTAGAGTCAAATAAGGATGCACCATTAAATCGTTTGAATCCCATTTCTTCTAAGGCAAGAGCCATCGGTATTAATCCACTGTCTATATATTGAGAATAAATTAATATAATTCCTTGAGAAACAATATTTTGTGATGAATTATAAATATTTTCACATATATTTTTTATTTTTGAACTATAATTACCTATTATTTGAGGTTTAAATATATGATATTGTGGATCCGTATATTTATATTTAAAATTTCCTTTTTTTGTTGCCGTATCTGTATAAGTCAGTATATTTTTTAATCCATTTGTACCAATCAAATTTTTATCTGATATGTCTATATTTTCTGGTGTTTCTTCTTCTTGTTCTTCTTCGTCTTGTTCCATACCACCCTGTTGTTTTTCTTCTTCTTCTTCTTCTTCGTCTTGTTCTTCTTCGTCTTGTTCCATACCACCCTGTTGTGATTCTTCAGAACTATTTTCTGGTAATGATTCTGTCTTTTCTTCTTGAAGTAATGGTTCTTCTTGTTCTTCTTCTTTTTGTTCTTCTTGTTCTTCTTCTTTTTGTTCTTCTTGTTCTTCTTCTTTTTGTTCTTCTTGTTCTTCTTCTTTTTGTTCTGGTTGTTCTGGTTGTTCTGGTTGTTCTTCTTGTTCTTCTTCTTCAACTTGTGGTAATGACTCAGTTGATGAATCGGTCGATGATTCGGTCGATGATTCGTTTGATGATTCGGTTGATGAATCAGTCAATGATTCGGTTGATGATTCGGTTGATGATTCGGTTGATGACTCGGTCGATGAATCGGTCGATGATTCGGTTGATGAATCGGTCGATGGTTCAGTCATTAAATAATATTCATCTAATGATACATCTGGGATTTGATTTCCGGGTGTAGGATATGTAATAATCAATGATTGTATTAGAGGTTGAAGAATTGTATAATTAAAAGTAGTAAAATCTTTAAAATCAACTTTATTTCTAAATAATTGTTCATCAAATAACAATTTAATTAAGTATTTATAAACCAAACTTTGATAATTTCCTAACTCTGTAAGATATAATCCTAATATTTTATCTTCAGTAGATTCAATTATTTTTCCATTCATTTGCATAATGGGCATGGGTAAATTTTCATTAAATGTATGATTTGGTGCAAAATATTTTGGATAAATACGAAAAGGAAAAGTATAAGGATTTTCACCTCTTACGAAAGATACATAACCAGTTGCTTTTTGAATTAATAATTCTCTACCTTCTTCTTTTAAATTCTCGTCTTTATCAAAGATATCACTTATTTTCATAATAGACCGTTTATCATTCATATTCATCATATTTAAAATCCAAATAATTTCTTCACAACTATTAAACATTGGCGTAGCAGTTAAAAATAATAATCGTAAATTTTGTGCTGCTTTAATTAGTTTTTGAAATGCTTTTGATGCAATTTTTCCATTTTTACTTTCATTAATATTTTTCATATTTTGAATTTCATCGATAATAATAAGACTATTATTAAATTCATTTTGTAAATTCTTAACGGTTTGTTTATTATCATCTTGATGAGTAAAATTATTGATATAATTTGCGAATTGAATATATCCAAAAAAAGAATAATATGAATTAATTAATTTATTTACTTGTTTTAATAATTCTTCTCTACTTAAGTTAGAATTTAATGGATTTACTTCTTTAAGAATTTTATTACCAACAACGTCATTCATTATCCATGGCGAGGATTCATTTAATCTGCGTTCATCAAATAATTGTAATTTAAAATTATCTTGAACGTTAGGTGAAGCAACAATGATGATTTTTTTATTAATGCCCATTTTTTTTAAATAATCGCGCATTTCTTCAGCAATTCCGATTGCTGTAAGTGTTTTTCCACTACCTAATCCATGAAATAATAATAAACTATTATACGGTGTTTGAAAAGATAAATAATTTCGAACAAAATTTTGATGAGGTGCTAATTCAAATTCAGCATCAATTAATTCTTGTGTATATTTTTCAAAGTTTTGTTGATTTATCAAAATATCATCTACAATATCGTGTAATTTTCCATTATATTTTGTTTCTTGAAATTCTTTTTTTTCAGCGATTTTTACATTAAATTCGATATCATTTAATGTTGGATATAAAAAATTATTTTCATCTTCTAACGATTGTTCTCTTTCTAATTTTTCTTTTTCAAAAAGAAACTGATTACATTCTTTACTATATGGATTATTAGTTTCTCTACATTGTTGACTGAGTGAATCTAATTGTGGTGGAATAATTGGATAATCTGGTATAACTTTTTGTTCTATAGGATTTTGAGATTGATTTTGAACAATAGTAGAGATATTTGGATTTAATATAAAATTACTATTTGAATTTATTTCTTTAGGTGCAGAAGGTTGTATGTTGGTTTCATCAATATTTGTTATTTCAAAATCACCTAATGTTTTTCTTTTTTTTTTGGTAATATTTTGTTTTTTTTTCCCAATTTTTTTAGGTAAATCCATATTCATTATATTTATATGATATAATAAATATAATGATTAACTGTAAAAACTATTTTCTGTAATAGTTGTATGTACATTAGTTAATACTTTTTTTTTCTCTATATGATACGGACGAATCGAAGATAAACATTCATCAAATGTTTTCCATTCTAATTTACTGACTTCAGATGTTTGATATTTTAATTTCTCTACTGATAAATTATTTTTATCTGGATTAAATAATCCAATAAAGTATTTATGTTTATAACATTTATGATTTGACCCAATAAATAATTCTTCAAAAGGAAGAATATTTTCAATAATTGTAATATCATTTATATTAATTCCTGTTTCTTCTTGACATTCTCTTAGTGCACAATCTAAATCTTTTTCTTGATAATTTTTTCTTCCTTTTGGAAATTCCCATTCAGTATCTATCCATTTTGTATTACTTCTATCAATAAAGTCTTTTAATGTAATAATGGTTCCATTATCATTGATACCATTCATCAATAATTCAAATTTTTTCTTGGATTTAAACGCTTCATTTTTATACAAAGGATTTATAATAGGTTGTCCCCATAATTGTTTCCATAATTCATCAAACGATAGAGAAAGTAATCTTTTTTTTTCTTCAATAGACATTTCATCAATTTTTTGTTGAACTTGAAATATATTATTAGGATTATATTTTCCGTATATAAAATCAATATATCCAAAACTATCTTTTCTTCGAATCATTAAATAATAATGAATATTATTGATTTTTTGTAAAAGTATCATACCACAACTAATAATTGGTAATTTACATTGATGTAATACATGACCATTTTTAGAACAATTATTACACAACATGTGTTTTATTATAAATAAATTTATTTTTATATTAAATAAACAAGTTGGTAATATTATTTATAATACTTCGTGTAGAGAAAATGATTTATTTCTTCTATTAATCAATGAATGAAATGATAATTAAACCAGAAATATGGGGACCTCATTATTGGTATATTTTACATACAATCGCTTTTTGTTATCCATTATATCCAAATTCAATTACCAGAAAAAAGTATTATGAGTTCGTTCATAACCTGCATATATTTATTCCAAATAAAAATATTTCAACAAGTTTCAGTGAATTATTAGAGAAATATCCAGTTACGCCTTATTTAGATAATAGAGAATCATTTATACGATGGACACATTTTATACATAATAAAATAAATAAAAAACTAGATAAACCAATAATTTCTCTACAAGAGTTTTATAATACATATAAAAAGAAAAATAAAAACATAAATAAAAATAGTATTCAATTCAAAAAATGGATAAAAAGAATCTTATATTTTGTAATATTATTTATATTTTGTGGATTAATATATTATTTATATAATAAATAATTATATATAATATATGAAACAAGGAGGAAAATTAATTGAATCAGGTGGGTTTGGTTGTATTTTTAAACCCCAACTCAAATGTAATCCTAATTATGTAATTTCTGGAGATAATAATTATTTTGGTGAAAAAGGGATATCAAAATTAATGAAAACAAAACATGGCCTGAATGAATATAACGAAATAAAAAGATTTATTCCTATTTTAAAAACTATTCCAAATTATAAAAATTATTTTATTATATCAGATTATACGTTATGTAAACCTGAACCATTATCTTCTTCTGATTTAATTGATTTTAATAAGGTAAAATGTTCACCATTAAAAAAAATAAACATTACATCAAAAAATATAAATGAAAATTTAGATGAATTATTGGCGATTAATATGCCATATGGTGGTACTGATATCGATGAATTTATAAAAAGAACAATATATGAAAGAAATATAATTGTTATTTTTAATGAAAAAATGATTGATTTATTAACCAATGCAATTATTCCAATGAATAAAAGAGGGATATTTCATGGAGATTTAAAATCAAATAACATTTTAGTAAATATAGAGAACAAAAATTTGTTTTTAAGAATTATAGATTGGGGGTTATCTGGAATATATATTCCAAATATTACAAATGAATCTCAATTTTCAGAGAGCGGATTTAGAGATGATTGGAAATTAATACCTTCAAAATTCAGAGATAGACCATTTCAATATAATGTTCCATTTTCAAGTATTTTATTTTCAAAAAAATTCAATGACATTTATAGTTATTTTTTAATGTCAAAAAATGGAAATTTTACGAATGACGATATAAAAGATTTTGTAATTAGTTTCTTTGAAGATTATGTAGATTCATATAGGTCAGGTCATTTATCGACATTTAATTCTATTTTTAAATATCATAAAAAATTAATTTCTCTTTTATCAGAAGATAGTAATCCAATTAGATTAAAGAATAAAAAAATATATTCTAATATAGATTATATATATAAATATATTTATGATATATTAATAAAATTTACCAAACCATATTCATTTGATGTATTGGCTTATTTTAGTGAAGTCTATACAAAGAATATGGATGTTTGGGGATTTGTAATGTCTTATGTTGCTTTGTGTGAAAACGCAAATAATATTATTTATAATAATTACAATGAAAAAGTAAGTAATAATATGAAAACATTATTAGAAATTTTATTAAAATATAGCGCAACACCAATTGATATAAGAGAAATAAAAAAAGCATTGTTGTATTTTAATTATCAAATCGAAACAAAAAAGATGAAAATAAAAAGAAAAACTAGAAAAAATAAATATAATAAATAATATTATTATGAAATTAGAAATAATAATATTAGTTATCATTGGTTTTATTGTTATGAATATATATTATGATTGGAAATTCATAAAAATGTTTCATTTATATAAAAAATATTTTACGATTGCTATTGTCATTGTTTTAGGATTAATTGTATATTTATTAATAAAAAGAGATCCATTACAAACAAAAAAAATACTATTATATACAAATAATATGGTAAAATATATGCCGATTGATAAAAAGGCAATGGATGTTATTTCACCAATATTGGATTTTACGAAAGACCCGAATGCTTCTTCTTCTTTTATGACAGATATGAATAAATCAGTAAATAATATTAAAGCAACAAAACGGTCTGTTTCGGAAACAAAGAAAAAATTTGTAGCTTCACAACAAAATTGGAGATGTGGTCAATGTAATGCTCAATTGAATCATACTTATGAGATTGATCATAGAGTTCGATTAGAATATGGTGGAAGTAATGATGTGAATAATTTGGTAGCTTTATGTAGAAATTGTCACGGCGTGAAAACAGCAAAAGAAAATATGTAATATATATATGGAAAAAAAAAAGGAAGAAAATTCAAAACATATATTAACACCATTTAATTATGAATACATTAAAACATTTTTTTCTGGTGATTTGACATTATCCATAATATATTTTTTATCTATATTAATATTTATAATTGTTATATTTTCTACTGATTATATTACAATCAGTGTATTATTTTCAATCTATTTTTTTTATTTGTTTTTTTATCAAATATATAAAATATATAATTCCAAGGATAAAGAAATAGGATATACAACAATTATCATACCCACATTTTTAATTGTTGTAGCCATTCTTGTTAATTTTGTACTTCCTAGAAATGAGCCAATTAGTGATGATATAAATAATCCAAAGATGGAAGGTTCTGTTATAGTTATTATTTATTCAACGATTATTTATAGTATTTTATTTACACTTTTTTTAGTTTATAATACTTATAATAATAATAAATTTTTATTATTAGGAATTTCTATTTTTTTTATAATTTCATATATGTTATTTGAAATAACTAAAAATAATATTTCTTCTACTTCAACTAATTCACATAAAAAAAATACAATTTTTACAAATATATTATTACTTGTACCTTGTTTATTTTCTATTATATATCTTTTTTTCTTTTTTATTAATCATTTAAAAAATATTTTAGGTTTTGGATTATCTACAGGACAATCCAATTTATTATATAATCCTAAATTTGTAGAGAAAATACAAGACGATTCTACTATTCAAGCGATGAGTGCAATATTAAATAAAAATTATGTAAATATATTAATTTTATTTTATTATATAATTATATTTATTTGTTTTGTTATATTTTTAGTTTCTGCAAATAAAACAACAACAAAGTGTAATTTTGGTGATTATTCTATTTATGTAATTAATGCTTTGATAATAGTTATATTATTATATTTGACAATCGAGATGACAAATCGAGGAAAAACAAAAATGGATTCTGATACATTTGTAAATTATTTTAATTTACCAAAAGTAAATATATTAAAAACTTTAAAGCTTGATATGACAACGGATGATAATTCAAAAATATTTTTTTTAATTATTTATAATATTATTATCTCAAAAGTATTTAATGATGATTGTTTCTCTATAATGAATAAATATCCTTCTTTAATTATCTTAATCTCGTACACAATCACAATTGGTATTTATTACAAAATAATTAATTCAGAAAATAAAAGTAAAAATGCATCTAATATTTTATTGTATTTTATTGTATTGATTTTATTTATTGCTGTGATATTATCAATTAATACGAGTAAAGTTGGTAGTATATCTTCTTTTAATGGAACAATTTCTCCTTACATTTATTCTATTATTGCTTTCTCTATTATATTTGGTGTTTCTTATATTTACATTTATGTAAAGACATTAAATAGTTCAGTAAAAGATAACGATTTTATAAAATCATTGACATATTCATTATTTATTTTATTTGGATTATTTTTCTTTTTCACATTAATAAATTGGATAATTGTTTTATTTAAAACATTTACATTTACAAAATCCAGTATTCTTGGAATTATACTCAATGTTGCAATTATTATTACGTTAATGGCTATTTTATTCAAAATGATTTCTTACAGTTCATATTATAAAGAAAGTCCATTTTTACAAGTAGTAATAGGTAGTACATTTTATATTCCTTGTTTATTTATTTCTCTACTCAATCGAATTACAGGAATTTATAAAAGCAATAAAGAAAATATTTCTTCTGGATTTAATTTCAATTGGACTGATTTTTTATTATTAATTAGTATTATAGTGTTATATATATTATATTTTAATTTTACAAATATGTATACACAATTTTCATCACAAGGAGGAAATCTTTTATTAAAAGAACCATTAAATACGGATAGTAAAAAATTATTATCTTCTTACGATTCATTAGTAACTCAAGAAAATCAAGTCCATTCTTATAATTACGGGTTATCGTGTTGGTTATTTATTGATGGAAATAATACAAATGATATATTTTATTCGCTGATAGATTATGGTGGGAAACCAAATATACAATATAGAGGAAGTGATAATACATTTATGATTACAATCGATAATAAATTAGTAAATGGTCAACCTATCAAAGAAAAAGAAAATTTAGATGAATTTGGAAATATAATAATATATAAAAATAATGATTTATTACTTCAAAAATGGAATAATATTGTGATTAATTATAAGAGTGGTATATTAGATATATTTATTAATGGTGAATTAATTCAATCATTTAAATCATACATTCCTTATATGAGAAAAGATAATATTACTTCTGGAGATAAAAATGGAAATAATGGAGGAATATGTAATGTAGTTTATTTTGATAAATCATTAAATTTAGTTCAAATCCAAAATTTATATAATTCAGTAAAAAATTTAAATCCACCTATTTTATTAAATTTCTATGATAATTTATTTATACATTCTCTGAAAATAGAGAATATAACACACGCGCTAAGATTAAACCAAATTGATACAGATAAATATTTAACATTATAATTGTTAATATAATATAATTATTATATATAATTATATTATTATGAATATTGGAACTATTATTTTAATTGTTGTTATTATAATTTTATTGTATTGGTTAATAAGTGGATATATAGTTAATAAAAATATATTGACTACTTTGGCCGACGCTAGTGTTCAACAGACTATATCTGCGAGTTCTTTAGCATCCAGTAATACTCCAGGAAATTCTAATTTCGCATATTCTATTTGGTTTTATATTAATAATTGGAATACTAGATATGGTCATCCAAAAGTAATATTTGGAAGAATGCTTGAAACAACATCAGCACCAGATCCTGAGACCGGAATTTCTGGAAAATATCCTTCACCTCTTGTTATTTTAGGAGCAATTTCAAATGATATCGATGTTACACTTACATTATATTCATCTGGTGTAACATCTAGTGCTTCTGTAGCAAATAAATATGTCGAACATACTTGTCGTGTATCTAATATACCGATACAACAATGGGTAAATTTAACAATGAGTGTTTATGGAAGGACACTGGATATGTATATCAATGGAAAACTTGTGAGAACTTGTGTTTTACCAGGTACTGCTGCGGTAGAGACAAATAATGATCTATATGTTACACCATTAGGTGGATTTGAAGGTTCAACAACAAAATTTGCATATTATCCATATCCATTAAATCCAGAACAAGCGTGGAATATATATGAAAAAGGATATGGAACTGGAGTTTTACCTAACATATTTGGCGCATATCAATTGAATATCTCTATTTTACAAAATGGCGAACAAGAAGCAAGTTTAACCATTTAGAATACGCTTTCGGTAATCATATGGAAAAATTCTTTTCATAATATATATGTCTGATGAACAAAAATCAAGTAGTATTCCAAGTTTACCTAATTTTTTTGATAATAAAACAAGTGATAACCTAAAACCAAGTGATATAGGTGTAACGAATAATGTAGACAAAAGTCAAATGAATGGAATTAACGAATTCTTAGAATCAAACAGTTTAGTAGCAAAATTTGCTTTTTTATTATTTGTCATTTTTATTTTTATTATTTTATTAAGTTTTGCAATTAATATTATTGCTTGGTTATTTTCACCTGCAAGTAAAGAAAAATTAATTAATGGAATGATTAATGCAAGTTCTCAAATGTTGACATTTACTCAAGACCCAAATATTAGTGGATCTAAAACAATTTATCGTTCTAATAATGAAAGAGGTGGTATTGAATTTACATGGTCTGTTTGGATTTATATAAATGATTTAGATAACTCTTCGAGAAAATACAAACACGTCTTTAGTAAAGGAAACTACGCACCTGATATAGATGGTATTAATCAACCAAATAATGCACCAGGATTATATATATCCAAAGATACAAACTCTATTATTATATTTATGAATACATTTAATGTAATTGATGAACAATTAGAAATTCCAGATATTCCATTAAATAAATGGGTAAATGTAATCATTCTTTGTAGAAATAAAATATTAGATGTTTATATTAACGGAATTATTACAAAAAGTTTAACATTGGTAGGCGTTCCTAAACAAAATTATGGTGATGTTTACGTAGCTATGAATGGTGGATTTAATGGATTTATTTCTAATTTATGGTATTATAACTATGCTTTGGGCATATTAGCCATACAAGAATTAGTTAAGAAAGGACCCAATACAGCAATCAGTGATAATTCGGGAATGAATCTTAAAAATCCTGATTATTTATCTCTAAGATGGTATTTTAGCGGAAGTGATAATGAATACAATCCATAATAATAATAATAATATATATTAAATGGGAAATTCATCGAGTAAATCATCGAATGATTCTGAAAATAAATCATGGTTTTCATGGACCGGCAGTAAACCAGCAACCTCATCACCATTTTTTAGTACTCCAAACGCAACAACAACACCACCAGCAACAACACCCTCATCAACACCATCATCAACAATTTTTAGTAACCCAATAAAAGGTGGTAAAACAAGAAGAAAAAAACGTTCGACAAAAAATAATAAAACAAAAGGGAGAATTAATTTTAGTAAAATAAAATGGGGGTCTTTTACAAAAATATATAATAATTATATAAAAAATAATCCTAATATGATGGGTCAATTGCCTGATTTAAAACATTTTGCTCATTATGTAAATAAACACCCAAATCAATTCACTAAAAAAACTCACAAAAAAGCATTATTTTACACTAATATTATAGAAAAATAATAATTATATATATGTCTTGTTTAGGTTCGACATATCGTCCTATTCCTCCAAGAGAATGGAATAGATATCAACCGAATTGTATTACGAATACAGCTGAATCACAAATGTATCGAAAAGCAAATGTATTACAATATAAAAATAATTCTGCTCAACTGACAAAACAACAAAAATATGGATTTTTAGCAAAAAGAAATTATATTTCTTGGGCATCCCAAACACAACAAGCATCTTTTCCAAATATTCAGTTATTAAAAAGAATAAATCAATCCTATATTGTTGCACCTCAATCTAGTAATATTATTGACAATAATAATATAACTAGTTATGAATTACTTGATTGTATAAAAAGTAATATAAATCAACCAATCAATTTACCTTCTATTGTGAATAGCGGTGGATCACCTCAAACACCAACCCCAACTCCACCACAACCTGATGTAAATCCCAACTATCCAATATTACCACCTATTATAGTTAATCCTGGTGTTCCTGTTTATTTAATACCAAATGGTGGAACATTAATATGTAACACAATAGAAAACCCTTGCACAGGTGAAATATTACAAAAAACAAGAAATAAAACGTGTTTTCCAACAAGTTGTTCAGATGTTCCAGGTAAAATACAATTATTATGTTGGTCTGGAAGATTACCAACTATTTTTCCAAGAGTAAAAAGAACGTATGGTACAAGTGATAATAAATGGCCAATCAATTCAAAGTTCATATTTAAGGCTTAACGTAGAGAAGGATTTATACATATTTCTTTAGTTGGAAATATATTTCCAGACAAACATAAATCATTATCTCCTACATCAATACAACTTCTAAACCCTTTTTCTTCGCCAATATAACACCAACCTGATTTACTAGTTGATTTACTTAATTGAATATTACTATTAGAATCATCGGAAATAGGAGCAGTATTAGATTGAGGTTTATTTTCTAATGCGTTGTTTAAATTCTCATCTTTTATAATTACATTTTCATCAGTAATGTTGGATGTATTTTTATATAATTCAGAAGGACTAATAGATGGTGTTGGTGCTGGCGAGTTATTTTTTGAAATTTCTTTTTTAAATGTAGAGAAAAAATATTTATATATAATCCAAATAACAAATATAGTTAAAAAAACAAATAAAATAATAAATATTGACCAATTTCCATAATTCGAATCTTTTGTCGAATAATTTATCATATTGTTATTATTTACGTTATCCATAATAATAATATACAATTATATATTATTATTTCAAACTCAACAGATATAAGAATTGATTTAAGGCAGCTAAAATTTCATCACGAATAGTAAATAAATCGCTATTCAACATGGATTTGAGAACAGGTTCATTATCTAAATCAACAAGATAATTTTTAAAATGATTTATTTCTCTTTTCATATCATCATCAAAATGATTTCCGCTTGGAAAATCAATAAGAGGAATCATTTTTACATTTTCTAAATTCACTCTTTCACCATTTAATTTTCCCAACATTACTTCTACAAATCGATCCACATTTTTATTTAATACATCATATAATTCATCGCTTGCTTTATGCGCAGAATAATTACAAGTTTTCCAATGATATAATTTTGTCATATTTAAAACAACTAAAAATTTCATTACAATTTTTTCTTTAAAATGTTTAAATTGTTTGTCTTTTTTATAAATATTTTTTCTAGTTCTCATATATATTTAATATATTATTTATTCATACGAGGAATAAAACTCTCTCCAAATGAATCCATTTTTTCTAATTTCTCTATTGTTTTATCTAAATTAGAACGATTTACAGAAGTAAATAAATAATCCATATTTGGTGAATGTTCATTCTTTTTTATTTGAATATATATATTATCTATTTTCTCTACTAATTGGGCTACTTGTTCTTTTTCTTTAATAATTTCTTCATCTGTTGATACTATTTCAGTAAGTAGAGAAATAGCAAAATATATAATATATCTTCTTTTTTTACCATTTGCTTTTGTATATCTAAGACAAAATAAATGTAATAGACTTTTCATAATTCTTTTTATAAATTCAGAATGATGTATTTCTGTTTCTCTTAAAATAGCATCCCATATTAACCAAATAATATCCATTTGACAATTACTCTCTACTGGGATGATGTCTCTTCTCTCACATTTACATTTCTTTTTCTTAGAAAAACATATATTATCATATTCAATAATCCATTCAACCCAATAACACGCTAATAAAGTATTTTTTACATCTTTAGAAATATTATAACTGAATTCATTTATTGGAATAAATAATTCTTTTGGATCTTCGTTCATCATAATTACAGCAAAATAAATATTAGGTGCTTTTAATTTATCTGTCATTAGAGAAATATCAAAATCTTCTTTTTTTACTTTGATTTCATCGAAACTATGTTTTCTTTTTGCATAACAAAGAATACAAATGACTTCGGCAAATAATTTTCTTATTTTATCATTATTTCTTAATCTAATTTCGTATCCTATATATCCATTTTTTAAAATCGATTTGAAAGATTCAATTCGATTATCTAAATAAATAGTTAATTTTGGATTTCCTAAATGAATATATTTGCTATAAAAGTAGAGAATAATATCCCATAAATCACTATAATGCCCAGCACATATGAATTCAGCACTCCAATAACACGCTTGTTCTATTTTAGATTGGATAAAACACTGTATTAATTCTTTTTTCACATCTGTTTTTTTAAACTCTGAAAAAGTTACCTTTCTAAAATCTCTACTATCTCTTACATCATTTATTTCTGAACTCATATAAATAATTTATTAGATTTTCTTCTGTTCGATTTTCTTTTTTTATTCGATCTTTTATTTTTATTCAATCTTTTATTTTTATTCGATTTTCTTTGAACATATTTTCTTCTTTTATTGGATTTTCTTTTTCCACCACGGTTAATTTCAGTTAAACGCTTATTTAATTCTTCCTCTAATATTTTGCTGTCAAGAGCATTAAATTTTTGTTCAATAATATCTAATGATGCATCTCTTATAAGCGAATCAACTGTTGGGGTTGAATTTCTTGTCCTTTGTATATCATCATACATATTTATAATAAATTTTGGATGTTCTGTTTTTTGACCGCTTTGTTCTCGCACTTTTCGTTTGTCTATAAAATTTAGATATAACATTTCATTCTTATTTAAATGTTCATCATTTACACCATTGAAGATTTAAATGGGACAAAAAATATTCATTCAACTCGTGTTCATTTACATCATAATCAACCCAAGTTTTTAATGAACAGTCAAAATATTTTACACTTAAAAATATAAAATCCCAATATGGTTCTGAATTTACTATTTCATAAAATTTATTAAGCGTGATTGTCCCATAATTTTTAATTTCTATTTTTATTTCATTTTCACACTCATAAATATATTCATCAATGTATTTATATATTATTTGTTTTATTTCCATTAAATCATCAGCATATCCATATGAATTATCTTCATGTATTTCTTTTAGACTTTCAGTAGACCAATTAATCTTATAAGGATACATAATGTATTATTATGTATTATGTATTTAATTATTTATAAAAAAATAAAGGTGTCATTTTAAATCTTCAATGGTGTAAATGTTTTTCCATAATATTTTCAAATATTCTATCTGCGATTGCTTCTCTTCCTTTTATTACAGTACTCGCTAAATTTGAACCACATTCACCAACTTTAAAAATTTTTTTTGTTTCTATATCTATTTCTCTTCTTCTTTCTTCTGCTAATCTTTTTCTTTCTTTTTCTCTTTTTATTTCTTCTTGTCTTCTTCTTTCTTTTTCTCTTTCTTCAGGTTCAAGAAATTCATCTTCATCAATAACTTCATCAATAAAAGGTTAAAGAAATTCATCTTCATCAATAACTTCATCAATAACAGGTTCAACATAATCATCAGGTATTTTATAACTCATATATTATAAATATAAAAATAATATATATTGTCAAAATATAATATATGAATTTTAAATTCAATAAACTATCTATTTGGACTAAATTATTAATTTTGATTTCTTTTATTTTGATTTGTTTCTCTATATTTTCAGTAAAACAAGAAGGATTCAAGAATAATAAATCATTTACTTTTGCTGAAGGTCCTATTATTTATGATGGATTTTATAGTACTATTTATGATACATTAGTTTACAATCAAATTAAAAATGCTTATGAAATAGGAAAAATTATAGATACAACAACTCCTACGCAAGAAAGTGTAATTTTAGACATTGGTTGTGGAACCGGACATCACGTAGGTTTATTACAAGAAAAAGGATTAAATGTGATTGGTATTGATAATTCGAGTGAAATGATTCAACTAGCAAAGAAAAATTATCCAGATGGAAATTTTAAAAAGGGTGATGTAAATAATGATAATTTATTTAATAATCAAACATTTACCCATATTATTTGTATGTATTTTACGATATATTATGTAGAAGATAAATCGAGATTTTTTAGAAATGCAATGAATTGGTTAATGCCAGGAGGATATTTAGTAATTCATTTGGTAGATAGAGATTTATTCGACCCCATATTGCCACCAGCAAATCCATTGGTTATATTTTCTCCTCAACGTTATGCAAAAGATAGAATAACAAAAAGTAGAGTCAAGTTTGATAAATTTTCTTATACGGCAAATTTTGAATTGGATAACAAAACAAATTTAGCAAAGTTCAAAGAAAAATTCGAATTTTATGATGGAAAAGTAAAGAAACAAGAACATAAAATGTATATGCCTTCTCAAAATGAAATTATTACAATTGCACAAGAAATGGGATTTATCTTACAAGGTGTAATTGATTTAATTAGTGTAGGTTATGAATATAATAATTTATATATTTTTGTGAAACCTAATTAATATTAATATAGTATATGAGTAAAAAAATAGATTATAAATTGGTAAAGTTGAATTTTTTTACTGATTTTAGTAAAATATTAGATAATAACCTTAACAAATTATTAAAAGGTTATTTTTATAGTAGGCTTATTGTTTACAATAAAGCAACTAACTCAAATTTATTAAATAAAAGTCTTTTTTTGTTTAATATGAAATTACAGACTGTGTTAATGAATCAAATCACAGTTTATTTTTTAATAAAAAAGTATTATAATTTAATATTCACTTCTCTATTACACGACTCGGATAAATTTCATCTTCCAAAAGGATCCAATTTGAGTAATATTTTAGAAATGTTACAATTAAGCGTTCATATGCAAAAAGGAGGCCGATCGAAAGAATATATAATCAAGTTTATTCTTTTAATAAGTTTATTTTTCTCATTTTATGCTCCCGTATCTGCATCTGGATTAGTTTCACATACTGGATTAAAAACAGATTTATTAAATACAGAATTACCCGGATCGTTTATGATAGAAAGAAGAACACAAGAAGAAAAAAGAGCAAAAAAACAACAACAATATACTGAATATTATGGTAGAGCTGGATTTGTAGCGAGTGCAATTCTAGGTACATTATTATTACCAGGAATTACCGGATTATCAGATCAAGAAATGAAAGAAAAAATAATAAATACAGTTGTAGAATTAAATAAAGAAACAAATGATATTTATCATTTAGTTTCGTCATCTTGTGTAGACCTAGTAACAACATTACACTCGAAAGGTTTATTGGATACTTCTTCATTAAAAGAGATTGTTCCAGAGACTTTTGAAAAAGAAAAAGAAATAACCACGATTGAAAAACAAGTAGAGGAAACCATAAATGCCGCGGTTACAGCTACTAATTCTGTATTAGATTTATTTTGGTCGACGAAACCTCCCATAGTAGGTGAACGCGAAGATATAACAACACGTAAAATAGACGATGATGAATTTGTAAAAGAAATAATGGATGAACTAGAAGAAGAAGAAGAAGCAAATGATAATGAAACAGTTAACATAGATACTAGCGGAACAGCATTAACATTTAAACAAAATACAACAGAAGCCGCATCAAAATTAGAGAGATTTATGAGACAGAGTTTAGATAAAACTAAAGATCCAATGCTTACTGAATATAATTTCTATTGTAATTCAGCATTTAAAAGTAAAATTGTATGGGGTGAAATAAATGGAATGATGCTTGTTAGACAATTAAATGGTCATATTCAACTTGTAAATAAAGATTTATCGATGATAGACCAATTAAAATCATTTTTACTTACTATACAATCTCACGCAGAAAATAAAATTAAAGAATCCATTTTATATTCACCTGATCCAATTTATAAAGAAATTATACAAAAAATAGACATTTTCAAATTAATAATGACATATTCAATAGTAGACTATTTTCCATTTGATAATATGCAAACATTTGATCAAAGTGTAGCAAGTATAAGAAATATTAATAAAAAGGTGGGCGATGAGGCTCAATGGTTACAATTTCAATATTCTATGGATAAAAGAAACGCACAAAAAAAGTTTCTTGAAGAAGAAGAAAAACAAAGATTTGATGTTCAAATGCAAATAAATACTGCCGAATTACGTAGTGAACTTGAAGGAATAGTAGCGAACCAAGTAATAAAAGATAATCTAGAGAAAGCACAAAGAATAATAGACACTACGAATTCAACACAGCAATACAATAAAGCAAAACAAATAGAATGGGCTGAATTTTTTGATTCGAATTTTGGAAAAGATAATCCTTTATCCCAATTTGTTTCAACAACAATTAACGGTGGAATTATTGAAGGCGTATTTAGTCCATTACTTAATAATGTTAAAAAATATGGTTACGAAATTTTATATTTTATACTTGCTGCTGGAGGTGTGTTAGTGATTACATATAATCTCGGATCAATTTGTTTCTTTATTAATAGATCGTTAAAAGTAAAAGCTAAACCCGAATCTGTACCTGCTCCCCCAACAAATCCTTCTGAAAATGTAAATACTGTTGTGTTAGCTAAATTACCAGTTGAAAATCAACTACTTGAAATTAAATATGACCAAAATGGAAGACCTAGAGAATTTGATTTGATTTTAATTAAAAGTCATATGACAGGTAAAATACAAGATAAATTATTTAATTTACTCGCTTATTATAAACAACATAATGATAAACTCTTATTATTTTATTTTAATGATGAAATACTATGTGGTAGTTTTATAACAATACAAGCAAATAAAATACTTATTGAAACAATTGATGGTAGACCAATTCAATTATCATATGATGATATTATTGACCCAATAACAACACCATATTTATCCACTAGTTATATAACAAACAAGTATATTGAATGTAAATCTTTATTTGAAAATAAAATGAGATCGAATCAATTATCACCTGAAGAATTATTTGCAAAACAATTAGAATTACTTAGTCAAACACGTAGGTCACAAAAAAGTCATCATAAAACACACAAACATAAGTTACGTCGTCGTAGTAGTAGTTCCAGTTCATCGAGTTCAAGAAGTTCATCGAGTTCTAGATCAGGAAGATCTAAAAAAGGTCGGTCTAGAAAAAGTAAATCTAGAAGAAGTCGATCTAGTTCAAGAGAAATTACCCCTCTATTTGACGCTCTATATGTTAAAGTTTAATTAAAATACAATGTATTCTCGACAAGATAGCAATTAGAAGACCAAAATGAATTTAACAACGTTAAAAATATTTATAAAAAATAATTATTTTTTATAAATGATAAAATATATATTTTTAATAATAATTGTTATAACAATTTTTATTTTATTATATTTTCGTGTGAAATTTCGTTTTTGGGCGAAACAGCCCGTTTTTCATATTTATGATGTATGGTATTATTTTTTTCCGTGTGGAATCATTCAATTGGATCTTCCAAGTAGAGAAGAGAAATATAATAATTTCAAAGATATCGATACAATAAAATTGGATGAATTAAGTAATATAAATAAAAATAAATTTATATTTTTTATACAAAATCATTTTCTAAGAAGTAGAGAATTAAATTATAGACCAAAAAAAGAAAATATATTTCCTTATTTAACTGGATTAGATGGTGGGTCTGTATTTGTTTCTCTATATAGAAAGAAAAATATGTTGATGGATACAACCTTACAAAAAGTAAAAGAAGATGAAAAAATAATAGGTACTATTTTATCTTATCCAGTTCAAATTATATTTAATAATGGAAATCCAGAAGCAAATATGAATGCCTATTATGTTGATTATTTGTGCGTGGATAAAGAACATAGAAAAGAAGGTATTGCTCCTGAATTAATTCAAACCCATCATTATAATCAGAGAACCTTGAATAAGAATATACAAGTTTCTCTATTTAAGAGAGAAGGAAACTTGACAGCTATTATTCCATTATGTTTGTATGAATTATGTGGATTTTATATAAAAGAATCAAAAGAATTTATTTTACCTCAAGATATAAAATTAATAAAAATAAATTATAAAGATTTATCTTATTATAACGATTTTATTAAATTAAATCATAGCAAATTTAAAATATTTATTTCAACATCTTTGGCGAATATAAGTGAATTAATAAAAACCGAAAATATATATATCTATGCTTTGATTCAAAAAGATACAATTTTATCTCTCTACTTTTTTAAAAAACAATGTACATATTTAGAAGAAGAGAATGAAGAAATAGTAACTTGTTATGCTTCTATAAATTGTTGTAAATCAGAAGATATATTTAAAGTTGGTTTTCAAAATGCGTTAATGAATATAATAGATAATTATCCTTCTTATAAATTATTAATTATAGAGAATCATTCAAATAATGATAGATTAATTGATTTTTATTCAAAAATCAATAAATTATTATTTAATATAAAATCAGCTTATTATTTTTATAATTTTGCTCATCATTCATATCATTCGAATCATACACTTATTCTTTTATAATTAATACAAATTAAATTAAGTGAGCCTAAAAGATAGATCGAAGAAAGGTAATATAATTATCGTGTATATTTTCCAACATAATAGAATGAGTCGACAATAAAAATAATAAAAATTCCTAAAAAAGAATATAATATTACTTCTTCAGTAACACTTCCACTTTTTTCATCTTGTTGTTCTTCAAGAAGATGAATCATATAATTAATTTTTTCCATTAATATATCATTATCAGTTAGTGTAGGTGTAGAATTTGTAAATGCTTGAATATTATAACTTGGATTTGGTGTTGGTATTTGTGAGAACAATTCTTGTCTTTGTGGTTTGGTATAATTGGTTAAACCTTCTTCACCGCTTAATGGTGTATTATCTCTATAAATAGTGGCTTGAACACCAGATGATTGGGGTGGTGGTGGTGGATTAAAATCACCTAATTCATCTTGTTGTGTTGGTAAATTACTCATTGCTTTCATTACTTGATTTACTTTATTATAATCTATTTTTGTTTGGATATTATCTTCTGTATAACTGTTGACAGAAGGATATTTTTTTAATGTTTTCGAAAACTTTTTTTTATGAATAGGTTGATCCATTTCACCAAAATTTTCATTGTCAACGGGTGCTGCATAAAAAGCAAAAGACATCTCTCTTAATAAAATTTAAGATAATAAATTATTAAACAAACTGAATAATATATAGATATGAATAATAAATAAATAATAAATTAAATAAATGATATCATTCAAATAATAAATTTATATGATTTTTTATAAAATGAATTATATATGATAAAAATGATTCTATTCATAAGTATTTTGTTAATATTATATATTTTTCTTATTTCAAATAATATAAATACTCTATTTCAGTCAAGTTTAGGAAGATTATTGATATTTTTATTTTTAATTTTAATTACAGATATTAATAAAACATTAGGAATTATATTTGCTTGTTATTTATTGGTATATTTTAATAATGAAATGGTTTATAATTATATTCCATTTCATAATCAACAAGTAGAGAACTTTTCTAATATTTATTCCAATCTTGACACAAATTTAAATAAAATAATTATGGAAAAATATTTACAACCAAAAATATCAAATGATTTATTTCCATTTATAATAAAATCATCTAATAAAGAACCTAAACCTTATTTTTAATTTTCATTTTCATTAATGACACAATTCATTTATAAATTAATTTATATTTATAGAATATGAAGATGAAAACAAAACATTTATCTTTAATGGTATTATTATCATTTATCATAATATTAATAATATACTTATTATATGTAAATAAAATACCAAGCCAAAATAGAGAAGGATTTATATCGAGATTTTATCGTCCTTATTATAGGATTCTCAAGAGAGGTATTTCTGGTTATTTTAATTATTTTTTGAACTACTAATTCATATATATATATATATATGACTGTAAAAAAAGGGGGTTCGTTAAATAAATATAAAGGAGGAAATGTACCATATTACCCGCTTGCTACACATTCTAAAACTCCAAAATATACTTCTATTAAATTTTTGTCAGATCCTTTACAATTTATTCACGTTCATATTATGTATTTAAATAATAGCAAATTTTTTGCTGGTGTAATAATGATATTATTAAATATAGGGTCAAAATTTATTTCTGTAAACTTTAGTAAATCAAGTGAAGAATATTTAAAATATACATTGAGTAAGCAAATACTTGTTTTCTCTATGGCATGGATGGCTACAAGAGATATTTATACTGCTCTTGTTTTAACAGCTGTTTTTGTTATATTATCTGAATATTTATTTAATGAAGATAGTTATTTTTGTGTTGTACCACATTCTTGTAGAGTAGTACATAAATTAAAAGCAGCATCGCAATCCGATAATAATATTGTCACTGAAGAAGAATTAACTAATGCAATACTAATATTAGAAAAAGCAAAAAAAGAAAAACAAGAAAATATATACAAAGAAGCAAATGAAAAATTTAAGAATTTATAATACTTAATTAAGTTATGTTTTTTCTTAAATAATCAATATAGAATATATGTCTAAAACAAAATTTGATAATAAATATTTACCAAAAAGAATGAATGTTATTTTATACACAAAAACAAATCAATACAATCGAAAAATATATACTCCACAAATGAGTATTCCTAACACAACAAGTAGTTATGTGAATTTTAATCCTTTAATAAAAATTAATAAAGAAACTTTTTTTAAAGAAAATAAAATAAAAACAACTGATACCAAACCATTAAATGATAATATTATTGATGTGTTTTTAAATAGACAAAAATTCGATGAATTGTTAAATAAAATTATTATCAATACCAATAAAAAAGAATTGACAATTCAAGAAAGTTGTAGAGAAAAAGTTATTGATAATAATATCAAAACAACATTAGATGTTTTATTTAAATCAGGAAATGTATTAGAAATAGATAAAAAACCATATACCATTTATAATTATACTTGGTTAGATGGGGATTGGTTAATATATAGCAATGACTTAAAAAAAGAAAATGGTGAAGAACAACGTTTTCCATTACAAAGAGGTTACGATGGTTATAATAGAAATCGCAATGATATCACAGAACAAAAAGTTACAAAAATCGCTTTCGATGAACTAAGCAAAGAAATACCTACTTGTTTAATGGGTGATGCTGAAGTTTCTCTACTTGTTACTGGGGATAAAGATATTTTACAAGAACAAAAAAAAACAGATGATATTGAAAATGACAAAAAAATTTTTGATAAAGAAAAAATAGATGGATTTTTTAAAGAAAATACAGACCCTTTTAATTTATCTGAAAATAAATCATTTTTACCTTTTAATTTAGATTATAATATTCCTTCTTTTTTAAAAGACCCTATTTCTGTAAGTTTATTTTATTTAGGATATGATTATGAAAAAGAAATAACAAATTATTCCAGCATAAAAAAATATTTTGATAAATTGAATAAAAAAAAACAACAATTAGATGTATTAGTAAAATCTATTTTTAAACATACAGGCAGTTCAGAAAATAGTGATATAATAATGAGAGAAACGACCAAATTAATAGAAGAACAAAATACTATAGACGAAAACATAACAAATCTTAAAGATTCTAAAAAAGAATTAACTAATTTATTAAATGAATATACTAAATCAAAGTTAGTTAAAAGAACTTGTGAGACGATTTTAGTTGAAGAGTTAGACAAATTAAATAATTTAATTAAAACAAAAAATTATCAAAAATTAAAAACAGATATCAATGATCTTAAATCAAGACTTGCTTGTCCTATTCATTCAGCGATGACATCACCATATCGAACACCAGAAATAACTAAAAAATTTAACGATCTTATAAAATTAATTGATGAAAATATTAAAACAGAAAATAATAAAAAAAATAAAGATTTTTATAATACACAATATTTATTATTTCAACGTGAACAATTGACCAAAAGTGATAATATAAATGAATACCTTGAAAATAAGAAAGGATATTTGAACAATTGTAGAGAAACATTGGAATTAATTCAACAAAAAATAGATATGGAAAATGAATATTTACTATTATTTATTTCATTTTATAAACAATTGTATAATTATAAAAAAAGCGAATTAACAAATACATATTTTTTAAGTAGCGACCAAAAATGGTTATTAACTATGGTAAATCAAATTATTTTGTTTGACTTAATTATTTACAACGCAATTATTACTTCTGAAGAATATAAAAAAACAATGAAAGATACAAAGAAATTAATTAATGAATATATTGAAAAAATAAAAATATTTCAAACTATTCGTTCCAATATTAAAGATGAAAATATAAATAAAAGTAAAGATATTAATATTATATCTTCTTTTATATATATAATTTATTATACAAATTATGTTGTCGATATGGAATTTTGGAAAATATTTAATGAAAAAACCATTTCACTAAAAAAAAGTTTCTCTACTATTGTATCAAAAACAATTAATAATTATCACAAATTAAATGAATTATTTTCTCACGCCCCAGAATATGAAACCCAATTAAAAACTATGAAATATACTTGTTTTGATTTAATAAATATTTATTCGAGAATGACTATGATCTCGTTTCTAAGAACATATTTGTGCGATAAATATAATAATGATTTTTATCAACAAATAAATAAAAATATTAAAGAAAAAACATTTGATGACAAAAATAAATATTATTTAAATATTTCAAGTATACAGACATACACACAATATAATTCACAAATTGATGAAGCTTATTTAGATTATATTAATTCTGTAACAATGTTAACACCTTCTATTACAAGTGAAAATATCGAAAAAATATGTAATACATTATCTACCTTTGGAAAAAAACACGATAATGATGCGTTCATAAGAGATATTGGTAACGATGAATTTAATAAATTAAAAGACTTATTTTTTGATGAGAATTTAGCTACTAATTTTACAGATATTAATATCAATGACATAAAAATAATAGCTTATACCGATTTTAAATTAAGCACAGCAATTAAAAATAGTTTGAATTGGTATTTATATGAAGAATTTAAAACATTTAATGGTGATTATATTGATTTAGATAGTTTTACAGAAAATGATGTTTTAGAATTAAGTGAAACAACATATAAAATAAATATATGTATTATTGAAAATAATCAAGAAGAATCATTGGCAATATTAAAAGATAGTGTAATTAGATTAACAACTACTACATCTGAATTAGCAGATAAAGTAAAAGATATTGCAAAACAATTATTAGAAGAAGCTGATAAAATTGTAACAAACTCACACGATAGTGCTGTGGGTGATGCGATTCAATTAAATACAAGTGCAATAGATGCGAACAATTCTGCTACCCAAGCATCTAGAGCCGCAGGAGAAATTAAAACATTATCATCATATACTCCTGCGTTAAACGATATTGGTATAGCATTAATCAATATACAAAAAGCATTAGAAATATCAATTATATTATTTTTTATATCTCCCAAGTTAAAAAAAGAAGCACAAAATTTATTAAACCAAACAAAAAAAAATATTACAAAAAAAAATAACATATCAACAATATCTTCTTTTTATAATGGAAAAGATTCACCACCTAAACTATATTTTTTAAAATATAATAATCGTTATGATAAAACATTATTTCTTTTTAAAAACAACAAAAAATATTATAGTATTTTATACAATGAAAAAGTTTGTTTATTAGATAAAGCCAATCCACTTTTTCAAAATGTTTTAATCAAAGATTTAATACAAAGAGGAGGTACTAAAAGAGACCAAATAGAGAGTATAATGAATCAATCACTACTAAATAATTTATTACAAAATCCAAATGCCGAAAGTGATAAACGTAAAGTATTAATGAATACATTGGCATATATTGTTCCAATTAAATTAGAATTGTATGAAGGGAAAGATGTTCCAATAAATCAAAAAGTATCTTTAAAATGTGAAGAAAATTATAATAATATTTTAAAAGCGTGGAAAATATTATTCGATATAAAAGAAGAGAAAACACAAACGCAAAATAAACAACTTCTTTCTAGCTATTAAATAATAATAATGAATTATTATTTAATTAAATATCGAGACTAATTGAATTTTTATCGGAACGTTGTCTTCTTCTGCTCTTTTTGGGCATATTTCCATCATTTTGTAAATCTTTTAAATCAGCAATACTAATTGTACTATTATCATTTTCTTTTCTGTCATTATTTTCTTGGATGCTGATTGTTTTTGTTTTTAATCCAGAAAGAATATCAGATATATCACTTGGTCCTCTCATTTCGACTCTTTTATCGGTTGAATCATAGTTTTCTCTAAAATGAATACCATCATCAAAGATAGGACGATTTGTAGAAGTGAATCTACTATAATCAGTAGACCCCATTGTACTCGAATTATTTCCGGGACGACTTGATGTAGCCATAGGTGGTGGTGGTGGACTATCATTATTAAAAACATTATTCATAAATCCAGATAATCCGGGACTTGTCTGTCCCATTGAATTCACTGCTGCTGTTTGGAATTGTCGCATTAAATCGGGGTTTTGTCTCAAAATATCATCCATTCCAGGCATAGAAGACTTAAATAATGTATTCGTCATATGAATCATCATTGCGCTTCCACCTAATTGAAACAATAATTTTAATTCAGGAGCAAGAGAAGCTTTGGATTTATACTTTTCGTGTAATTCTGAAAAAATATCATCATAGTCGCTCATATTTTCATTTACTTGATCACTCCATCCATCTAATTTAATATCGAATGGATCAAATTTACCATTTAAAAATTCGATTCCATTAATACAAGCCATTAGCATATTACCTTGGAATTTGATTGAATTTTGTTTTGATTTTTCATCCATAATCATTTCATATTCTCCTTGCATTTCCATTAAAGGTGATTCCATTGTATATTTTTTACTTAATGTAACACCTTTTGCTTCTAAAGATTCTAACTTTCTTAGATATTTAAATTTTTCTTTTAACAATTCTTCTTTAGAAAGTTGAGGTGTTTGGGGTATTTGTTTATCTGGATTCAATGGTATATTATTAAACTTAGTAAATCCATCCCACGTTTTATTTTCTGCTTCTGTAGAAGCTGTTGATTTTCCTAAATTTATATTTTTATCTTCTTTATTTTCTTCGAATTTTACGTTATGAGAAGTATGAATTGATTTTGTATTAAATAAATCACTTTTTAAATCAAATGTTTTTGAAGAGCCAATATTAATGGTATCTTCTGTCAAGTTATTTAACTCATTCTCTAAATTGTTAATATCTTCTAATTCAACATTTTTTGAACTATCCTTTACCTTTTCATTCATTAATAATTCTAATCCACCACCACAAGAACTAGAAGATAACTTAACATTATCTAAATTATCACTTAAACTAGAAATATCGATAATATCGTCATCCATTATGTTATGAATTAATAAGAACTTTTAATTTTAAGTATTACGAATAAAATAATATTATTTCATAAAAAAATATGAATATGAAATAATATATAATTAATTATTGTCTTGTTACATTTTCTTGTTATATTTATGTTTCCAACTTTTTCTTTACAACTTTTCTACCCTTTTTTACTGGTTCTTGAACTACTACATTTGGTTGAACAACATCTGTTACAAGAGAACTGCTTACAGATACATCATCTTCTTCGTCACAATCTGAATCTTCAATCGCTACACTCAACTCAATTTCTCCTCCCCCTGAAACCAAAGGCGTGTCTGTAGACAAAAGTGTATCTGTAGCCAAAAGCGTTGGGGATGGTGGTCTATCGTCTTTTGGTTGAGGTTTCAAATAACATTTTCCAGCTAATTGTGCTCTTGGTTTTTGAACCATCGCTTGAATCAACTTCCACGTTACTCCAAACTTTCCATTGGCAAACCAAATACCACCACAAGTCATCAAAACTTTTACATTAGTAGCTTTTGGAATCAATGTAACAGGTGTAATACCTTTTGTATTTGGAAACAAACAAACCCCATCATCATCATACACTTCACACTTCCAAACACCTTCCCAAATAGGAATTTTTACTCGAATGGATGGAGGTTTGGAGAAGTTATAATCACCTGTATTTGGGTCTTTACTATATTTCAACATTGGTGTGTATAAGGCATCCACAACTTCAGATGATTTATGAACTTTTCCAAACCAATCCTTAGAATTCTTCAATGCGTCAGCTTTAATCTTCTCTTCAAATGCCTTCATATTATTTAAAAATTGTCTCAAATCATCGTTATTATATTCGTCCGTTGGGAATTGGAGAGTCATTTCAAACTTTCCATTTCCTTCTCCCGATTTTGGATCAACAAAATCGGAAGCACCCCAAGTTAGCATCATTGGTGTTGATAGATTCAATCGCGAATTAGTCAATCTATTATAAATATTCACAGCTTTTCCACCAGCAGAGTTTGCTTTTGGTGAGCTATACTTGATATTCTCGCACTTAAATTCAGTTGATTCGATAACAGTGTCAGCCATTTGATTCTTTTATGATTAGGATATAATACTTTCTTTTTAAATCAATTTTTTTATTTTATAAAAAAAGAATATGGTAAATGGTGTCATCGCAAAAAATATTTATATATTATAATAAATATTCAAAAAGAAATATTATACTATAGTATAAATGCAATCAATTGTTTTCGACGTGAATCAAATAATCGACAATTATATTACATTTAAACCAAATAGAATCTATGATAATAAAATCAAAAATGGGTTTTCTGATTTAAATTTAACAAATTATGAAAATTTACATAAAAACAATTATACAATGTCTTTTCTAAAAATACAATTAAAAAAATATAAATTAAAAATTACTGGAAATAAAAACGAATTAATTAACCGATTATATTATTTTTTAAACTCTTCAAAATATATTATTAAAATACAAAGATTATTTAGAGGAAGTTTAGTTAGAAAAATGATTCAATTAAGAGGAAATGGATTAAAATGTAGAGAAAAATGTGTAAACACAGAAGACTTTTTAACAATGGATGAATTAAAAAATATTTCTCTACTCGATTTTTTTAGTTATCAAGAAGATGATGGAAAAATATATGGATTTAATATTATTTCTATTTATAATTTAATTCAAAAATCTACAAAAGAACCAACGAATCCTTATACTAGACAACCCATTCATATAAATACTATAAATAATATTAAAAAAATTATAAATATTTGTAAAGCACTAAAAACACCCATTAATATTATTATCAAAAATATAGAAAATGATATAAGTGACAAGAAAAAGATTGAATTGAAAACATTAGATATATTTCAACATATTAATTCATTGGGAAATTATAGTGACCCAAATTGGTTTCTTTCTCTATCTAGAAGTCAATTAATACGATTTTATAGAGAACTATATGATATTTGGAGTTATAGAGCCAATTTAACAGACGAAACAAAAATAAAAATTTGTCCTCCAAGAGGAATCGTATTTACTTGTAATGAACGACTCATTATTATCAACGAATCAAATATATTAGTTTTGCAAAGTAAAATATTATCTGTAATAGAGAAACTTGCCTATTCAGGCATCGATAATGACCATAAAACGTTAGGTTGTTATTATATTTTAGCAGCATTAACTTTAGTTTCACCAAGTGCCGCTTCCAGTTTATCTTGGCTACATCAATCTGTTGTTCATTATTAAAATTTATAAAATATTATAAATTTTATATTTTTTTAATTATTTTAAAATCGATAAAATTGTTGAATCCATCATCAATAACAAAATAATATATATATTTATGCGTTAAAACACTTAAAAAGAATTTGTTTAGATAGATTATAAAATGCCCAAGAAGACGAGTACAGCAACCAAGCAAGTGACTGAACAAGTTGAATCAACTATTGTTGAGAATATTATTGAGCCAGTGGTTGTGCCAGTGGTTGTTTCCAAGGCTACCCGAACTAAGAAGTCCTCCAAGGAGGCTTCGAAGACGAATGAGGTAGTTATTGAGACAACTCCTTCCAAGGATGAAGTTGTGGTTCTTCCCGAAGTGGTTGAAGAGAATATTGTCTTGGAGAATGGTATCAGTGCTCTTCCCGTTGAGCAATCATTGGAGTTCTTTACCAAGCTCCAACAAATGGGTGTCTTGATTTCTCAATTGAAGACTGAGTTTCGTCTTCTTGAGAAGAAGTGGACTCGTGATTTGAAGAACGCTCAAAAGAAGGGATATAGAGTGAAGCGAAACGGAAACCCCAACCGCTCACCAAGTGGGTTTGTTAAGCCAACCCGTATCAGTGATGAGTTGGCTACTTTCCTTGGAAAGGAGTCTGGAACAGAGATGGCACGAACTGCTGTGACTCGTGATATCAATGCTTATATCCGCGCCAACAATCTCCAAGATAGCGATAATGGACGAAAGATTAACCCCGATTCAAAGCTTCTTGCTCTTTTGAAGCTTCAGAAGGGGGAGGAATTGACTTACTTTAATCTTCAGCGATATATGAGTCCTCATTTTTACAAGAACGTTAAGGTTGAAGCGGTTGTTGCTGCTCCTGTTGTTTAAATTAATTCGAATATTAACGATTAATAATAATTTATTATTATTATTAATTTCCTCTTTTTCTTATCAAGAAAAATAAAGTATTCAAACATATTATAAGTAGAGAACTAAAAAATAGTTGGAATATAAGCACTGAATAAACAATCGATTATTAAAAACGATTATTTAAATATTTTTTTGCTTTTGAATTTCTATTTAAAAAAATATCTTCATTTGTTATACCTTTTTTTCTTTCAATTATAATATCTAATACCATTAAGTTGTCATTATTTAATTTATATATTGTTTCTTCCATTGTTGATTCAGATAAAATACCATTGGCATAAATACCATAATTCTTATAAATACCATCACAATCTTCCAAAACAATATGATATATATTAAAATATCCTTCTTCATTATATTCTTCAAATCGCTTATCAAAACACGCTAATACCTTTTGCTTATCATCTATCATCTTTTTATAATTTATATCCTTAAATTTAGATAATAATAGATCCATCTTTTTCTCTTCTTTTTCTGTTAATTGATCTTTCAATAATGCATGACTTCCTGTTACATATAAATCTTCTAATAAAGTATTATTATTCGTTTTCTTCATCACATATAATTTATTTATCGTTTTCTTAGAAGAATTAATTAATTTTGTTTTAATTAAATACTTTACTTTTTTGTATCCGTGCTTATATGTTTTTACATAAACATTTTGATCGAGTTTCTCTATTGGTATATATTTATCATTTGTCCCTTTATTAAAGCATAATATATATGTACCTTCTTTAAAACAAATAGATGAAACTTCTTGAGAAAATGTAGGACTCATTGACGTTGATGTAAGATTATAAATATACAAAATATTTAACCCAGCCATTAAATATACATTTGTAAATGTAAAAATATTTGAATTATCAGGAGAAAAAACACTCGAAACAGTAACATCTAAACTATTTTTTAAAACATAATTATTATTTGAAATAGGTAAATAAGTACTACTTTGATATATAATATTTGCTGGTTGTCCAGCAATAATAGGGTTGGGAATAGTTTTGATATTTAGATTTGTTGGTGTTGGTTCTGGAGGTGGCGTTGGTTCAGGAGGTGGTGTTGGTTCAGGAGGCGGTGTTGGTTCAGGAGGTGGTGTTGGTTTAGGAGATGTTGGCGTTGGCGTGGGAGTAGGGGTTGGTGTTGGTGTTGGGGTTGGCGTGGGTGTTGGAGTGGGCGTGGGAGTAGGTGTTGGAGTAGGTGTGGGTGTTGGGGTTGGCGTGGGTGTTGGAGATGGAGTTGGTGTTGGTGTTGGTGTTGGTGTTGGGGTTGGTGTCGGCGTTGGCGTTGGCGTTGGTGTTGGGGTTGGGGTTGGTGTTGGAGTAGGAGTTGGAGTAGGAGTTGGTGTAGGAGTTGGAGTTGGAGTAGGGGTTGGTGTTGGAGTTGGAGTTGGAGTTGGAGTTGGAGTTGGAGTTGGGGTTGGCGTGGGAGTTGGAGTTGGAGTTGGGGTTGGCGTGGGAGTAGGGGTTGGTGTTGGAGTTGGAGTTGGAGTTGGAGTTGGAGTTGGAGTTGGAGTAGGTGTAGGAGTTGGAGTTGGAGTAGGTGTAGGAGTTGGAGTTGGTGTTGGCGTAGGAGTGGGAGTAGGGGTTGGTGTTGGAGATGGTGTTGGTGTTGGCGTTGGAGTTGGCGTGGGAGTTGGTGTTGGTGTTGGGGTTGGCGTGGGAGTTGGTGTTGGTGTTGGAGTAGGAGTGGGTGTCGGCGTTGGTGTTGGTGTTGGAGTTGGAGTAGGAGTTGGTGTTGGTGTTGGAGATGGTGTTGGGAAGGCTATATCACCATTAACCCATTGTATATACCCACCTAAATTTGATGTTTGAATATTAAACATTTTTGAAAAAAAATCAACAGCACCATTATCAATATCATATATAATTGTTCCACAAGTGGATTGATCCGTTGTTGGGGGTGGGGGAATTGATACTAATGTTGATTTTGTTTGATTTGAATAATCTGTTTGATACCAATATAAATTTGGAATATTATTTGATGTATTTGAACTATTATAAAGAATACTCAAATTTATACTTGGAACAATCATATTCAGTCCATATGTATCGAATTTTGGATTTTGTCTTAATAATTGTACTAATGAAGTAGAATTTGAAGTTGAATTCCACTCACGGCACCATGGAAGTTGTGAATTTGCACAATATTCATTGATTGTTCCTAAATTACACGTATATAATTGTGGTGAAATATAGTCATAATGTGGATCAGACGCATTTAATAATTGTGAAATTAATTCAACACCTATATTATTTGAACAAGAATGCGCAAAACTAACAATAATAATGGGTGGCTTGTTTTTAAATACTGAAGTCTGTCCAGTTTTAATATACTTAAATAAATTAAGAAAGTCTTGTGCTGTCGAGGCTTCGGAAGTAGGATCATTATCATTTTTTCCTACTTCTATATCAAATACAAGACAATTAAATTGGGTGATACTATATATACCTATAGGATCACCATTAATAAACATAACAGGCTCCATACCATTATGATCTGGACCACTATTTGGACCACGTATAGCTGTATATCCAGGACATAATCCTTGAATTGTATATGTTTGATTAGTACCAGTTTCAGTATAAGTAAAACTATCATTTTTGAGAGTACATTGTTGATATATACTATAAATGCCTCCATTAGCTGCATATTGAGTATTAGCTGTAGGATTATCCGCTTTATTCTTATAATATGTTTCCATTGTGATAGCTTCTCCAGTAGTCCAACACCCATTAGAAGAACCACCACCAAATGACATTGCTATTAAATTAGTAGTTTGACTAATATCAGAAATAGTAAAATATTTATATACTTCATCAACCATTTGAGTGTAAATAGTATAATTATAAGCAAAGTATTTACCCAAAGATAAGTTTGCGTTTGAGAACCCAATAAATAATATAATTGCGTTCAACCCAGATGGAAATGAAATATACCCACCTTTACCAATCCCATTTTCATAATAGGTAAATTGACCATAATATTTAAATGTACCATTTATAGTTGGAATTAAATGATTATCTGGCGATAACGATATTTGTTGTTTAGAAACACCTGTATACCAACATTGACTTACAAGAGAAGTAGGATCTTCATTAACAGTAGAGTCATAATAAGCATAGTTACCTTCCCAATACCAAAACGCTTTTAATTCACCCCCACTCCAAGGATATTGTGGTGTTGTCATATTATATATGTATAATATATGTATATTATTCCAAGAAGATATATTCCTTTTTCTTTATCAAGAAAAGATAAAACCAAACAAAAAAATATGATTTTAAAATCTAGGAAATTATATAAATCGAAAAAATACTTTACAAGAAAAAATGTATCTTCTTTCAAAAGTAAACCATCCAAACATATTATAAATGCAAAAAGAATTTATAATATTGATAAAATATCACCAAGTAGAGAACTAGCAAAGAAAACAGGTTGTTCCCTAAAAGCATTAAATAAAATAGTAAAAAAAGGTGAAGGAGCATATTATTCTTCTGGGTCAAGACCGAATCAAACACCACAGAGCTGGGGTCTTGCACGTTTAGCAAGCGCTGTTACAGGAGGAAAAGCATCCAAGGTCGATTTTAGCATTTTGGAAAAAGGATGTAGTCATAGCGGAAAAGCGTATCGTTTAGCGATTAAATAATAATATTAATTGTTTCTATGTTTACGAGTTTTATTCTTTGATGTATTCATTAAATTGTTAAATACATTTTTATCCAATTCATTAAAAATTTCTTGTTTTGTTTTATTAGTAGTAACTAATAAATAATCATATTTAAATTCATCTCTTAATTTAACATAATGATCTTTATCATCATATATATTCATTTCACGAAAAATTTTATTTGAAAATGTAATTAGTTCATCGATATTAGTAAAATAATATTTCATATATTTTACCATTAATTTTTTAAATTTTTCTCTATTAACAATTTCTATTTTTTTATGATCATAATTACTACATTTTACATATTTTTGTGGAAATTGTTCTAAAATACCTTGTTCTGGCTCCATATCACCTTTTCGTGTTCTTGAAATGATATTACGTATCATATCATATATATTTGTAAAAATAAATATTATATATAATTGATCATATAATTTGTGTGATTTCATATTACTAATAATACCTTCTTGTAGAGTATCATCAAATAGTATATTTTTATGTGTTTTGTGGTGTATTTCAATTCCTTCATCAACCATAAATTTATTTACATAATAACGATAATTATTCATAGATGGATAATCTGGATAGAGTTGTTTTACTAGTTTTGTATGTTCACCATAATTATTTTTTATTATTTTAATTTTTTTAACATATTGATCTGCTAAAAATTTTTGATACATTGGAGAATATTTATCAATTTGAATACATACATAATTTTTTTTACTGAAATATTCACATATCGTAGTTTTACCAGCACTGCTTGTACCATTCAATAATATATAATTTTTACTCATATATATATATATCAAGAAAAATAAGGTCTTCCTTCTATTGGACCAATCAAATACAACTGGATTAATTTTTCTTTATCTATATGAAGTTGATATTTATAGACATCATTTATACTAATCTTTTTCTCTACTTCTGTCAATTGGTAATTGGGATTTAAGATATAATTCACAATAAATTCTTCAGTCAATTTATATTTCTTTAAAATTTTTTTCAAATTCAAAGAATATATATTATCTATCAAATAATCCATATCA